>Ga0105046_10001256_pt1 | contig 38633 bp, 36 predicted proteins | sample MAT03_FD_78385 | JGI IMG/M metagenome (GOLD analysis project Ga0105046, IMG submission 78385) | Freshwater microbial communities from Lake Fryxell liftoff mats and glacier meltwater in Antarctica - MAT-03 (megahit assembly) | ecosystem: Environmental > Aquatic > Freshwater > Ice > Liftoff... | reverse complement strand
CGGTTACGGTCACCGTCAGGGTCACGGTCACGGTCACGGTCACGGTCACGGTCACGGTCACGGTCACGGTCACGGTCACGGTCACGGTCACGGTCACGATCGCGGCGATCACCCCCATCATCACTACGCCGCGATCCGGGAGCGCCTTCTGCGGGCCGCGTTCGGCGACGATGTCCGCGCGCGCGCGCTCGACATGTTCGATCGGATCGCGGTCGCCGAGGCCAAGCTGCACGGCACCACCACCGACGAGGTGGTCTTCCACGAGGTCGGCGCGATCGACTCGATCGTCGACATCGTCGGCACCGCCGCCGCGCTCGCGTACCTCGCGCCGGCCTCGGTCACCTGCGTCGAGGTCGCGGTCGGCCACGGCTCGCTCACCTGCGCGCACGGCGTCTTGCCGGTGCCGTCGCCCGCTACCCTCGAGATCCTGCGCGGCTGCGGCGGCGTGATCTGCGACGGTGGCCTGGCGCGCGAGCTCACCACGCCGACCGGCGCCGCCATCGTCGCCCACGCCGTCACCGCCTGGACGCCGGCACCACCTGGCGTCGCGGTCGCGGTCGGGTGGGGCGCTGGCGACTGGGACCTGCCCGATCGCGCCAACGTGGTGCGGGTGACCGCGTCGCGCCCGCGCGCGGTCGAGGTCGACGACGCGCTGTGGCGCATCGAGGCCAACGTCGACGATCTCGCGCCCGAGCTGGCCGCCCACGCCATCGAGCACGCGCTCACCGCCGGCGCGGTCGACGCGTGGTGGACGCCGATCACCATGAAGAAGGGTCGCCCGGCGCTCCTGTTCGGGGCGCTGGCGCCCGGGGGATCCCGCGACCGCGTCGTCGCTGCGATCCTGCGCGAGACCACCACGATCGGCGTCCGCTTCGATCGCGTCGAGCGCACCCTCCTCACCCGCACCCTCGTCGACGTCGACACCGAGTATGGCCCGATCGCGATCAAGGTCGCCCGCGACGCCGAGGGGAACGTCGTCAACGCCGCGCCCGAGCACGACGCCGCCGCCGCCGCGGCCACCACCGCCGGCGTGCCGCTCAAGCTGGTCTACGCCGCCGCCACCGCTGCATGGCATCGCCGGCCCCGCTGAGGGTATCCTCGGCGGAGTTGTCGAGTTACAGCCGCATCGCCGTCGTCGGAGGCCAGCTCGCCGAGCGCACGCGCATCGTCGACATCCTCGTCGAGCACGAGCTGCGCGCGGTCGGCCATGACCGGCTGGCCCTCGACGATCCCGGCACCGTACCGTCGGTGCTCGTCGTGGTCGGCGCCGAGGCGCCGGCGCTGGTCGCCGCGGCCCGCAGCACCCCGCCGCTCGCCGACGTGCCCATCCTGGTGGTCGGTCCCGCCGCCCTCACCGACGCCGCCCTCGACGCCGGCGCGACCGACTTCGCGCTCGACGATCTGTCGCCGCGTGGGCTCGCCAACCGGGTCCGGCTGATGCTGTCGGTGGGACGACTGCGCGGGCCCTGGGGGCCGGGCGCGCTCGGCCCCGCGCTGGTGCGCATCAACGACGTGCTGGCCGCGCGCGGCGACGACGCCGGCGCGCTGGTCGAGGTGCTCGAGGTCCTGCGCGACTGCCTCGAGTTCGACCGGGCCTCGCTCATCGCCCACGTCGAGGGCTCGACGCACGGCTTCGTCATCGCGGCGACCGACGACCCCGATCGCTCGCAGTTCACGATCGCGATCGCCGACTATCCCGAGCTCATCGCCGCGATGCGCACCGGCGAGCCGGTGCTCCTCGACGACGCCCGGGTCCACCCGCTCACGCGCGACGCGGTCGCGCACCTCACCGATCCGGCGGCCGGCCTCGCGGTCTTCCCGATGACGTGGCGCGGTCGCTCGCTGGGCGCCATGCTCTTGCGCCGCCGCGCGGTCGGCGCCCGTCACGTGGTCGGGCGCGGCGAAGAGTTCGCGCGACTGATCGCGTCGCTCACCGCTGCCCATCTGCGCAACGGCGCTGTCCTCGAGAGCCTGCGCGACCAGACCCACCGGATCTCGCGGCTACGCTTCGAGGCCGAGCGGCGCCTGCGCGGCATCGAGTCGCTCAAGGAGCACTTCGAGGCCGCCGCCGACGGCGTGGTGATCGTCGACGAGGCCGGCGCCATCCTGTTCGTCAATCGCGCCGCCGAGCGCATCACCGGCTTCGCGCGCGAGTTTCTCCTCGGTCGCCCGCTCGTCGATCTGTTGGTCGCCGAGGCCGCGGTCGTGGCCGAGGAGGTCGTCGACAAGGTGCTGTCGGGCGAGAACCTCGACCCCTTCGATCTCGGCGTCGCGACCACCCACGGCGATCGGCTGATGGTGTCGGCCTCGACGTCGACGGTGCTGGCCGCGACCGGCGCCGCCATCCTCACCTTCCGCGACGTGACCGCCCAGCGCGCCCTCGAGGGCGAGCTGCGGGCCACCAAGGAATTCCTCGAACGGCTCATCGACTCGACCGTCGACGCCATCGTCGCCGCCGATCTGCGGGGCAACGTCATCCTGTTCAACCAAGGCGCCGAGCGCCTGTATGGCTACCGCTCCGACGAGGTCATCGGCAAGATCGCGGTCTGGGACCTCTACGAGGACGGGGTGCCCCGCCAGATCATGCGCATGCTGCGCTCGACCTCGCATGGCGGCGTCGGCTACCTCGAGCAGACCCGCCGCGAGCTCAAGCGCAAGGGCGGCGAGCTGGTGCCGGTCAACATGACCGCGTCGATCATCTACGAGGCCGGCCGCGAGGTCGCCACCGTCGGCATCTTCAGCGACCTGCGCGACCGCATCCGCATCGAGCAGCGGCTGCTGCAGGCCCAGGAAAAACTCCAGCTCACCGAGAAGCAGGCCTTGGTCGCCGAGCTGGCCGGCGCCGCCGCGCACGAGCTCAACCAACCGCTCACGTCGATCCTCGGCTACGCCCAGCTCATCTTCCGGCAGAGCCCACCCGACGCCGAGCACCTGCGCGCGGTCGGCATCATCCGCTCCGAGGCTGAGCGTATGGCCGACCTGGTCAAGAAGATCGGCCGCATCACCAAGTACGAGACCATGCCGTACGTCGGTGGCTCGTCGATCCTCGACCTCGACCGCTCGACCGCCGGTGACAGCAACGCCGAGCTGGTGTTGCCGTCCGACGACGACCTGGCCGAAGATCCCCTCGACAGCCGCCGCACCCGCGAGTTCTCGGCGATGATGCCGGACCGCGAGCTGCTGGCCGCGCTCGATCTGACCGAGATGCTCGACGAGCCCGACCCCGCTGAACCGATCACGGGCGCAGGACCCAGCCCCGACCCGGGCCAGGCCCGCGATCGCGAGACCACGCGCATGGGGCGGGCGCCCAAGTCATGAGCCTACCGATCCCCGACGCCGCGGCGGTCGCGACCGCGATGCTCGCCCTCGGCGGCGAGGTCTTCCAGGACGACGGCGAGGCCGAGCTGTGCCAGCGCTTCCTGACCACGCTGGCCCGGCTGTTTCCCGAGCGGCTCATCGCGGTGCGCGTCCTCGATCCCCGCACCCGCGAGCCAGCCCGGGTCTACACCGTCGGTGCGCCCGCGCGCGACGGCCTCGAGCTCGAGCCGATCTCGCTCAAGCCCAGCGCCGTCGACAAGACCCGGCTGCACCCGGCGGTGGTCGCGAGCGCGCGTCTGCGCCTGGCCGCGCGCTGGGATTCGGCCTTCCCACACATCGCGGTCGGCTTCGTCGTGCCGGCGGTCGCGGCCGGCGAGCTGTACGGCGCCCTCGACATCGGCTATCCGCTCGGCACGCAGGTGGTCGCCGCCGACGAGCCGCTGGTGATCCCGCTCGTCAACCAGCTCGCGCTCGCGCTGCGCAACCACCGGCTGTGGCGCGACGCCCAGGGCCTGCGCAACTTCCAGGCGCGGCTCATCGACCACGCCAACGCGCTCATCATCGGCATCGACAAGGCGTGGCGCATCACGGTGTGCAACCGCGCGCTGCTCGCGCTCACCGGCTACCGGCGCGAGGAGGTCGTGGGCCGCGATCTGCGCGACTTCATCATCGGGCGCGAGCGCAGCCGGGTGACGTCGATGCTGGGCGCCAGCCTGCGCGGCGAGAGCTTCGACGCCGTCGACATCACGATCGGGTCGCGCGACCACGGTCGCATCCGCACGGTGTGGAGCATCGCGGCCATCGGAGGTGGCGCCGAGCACCCGGCCCCCGAGGCGGTGGTGGCGATCGGCCAAGACCAGACCCGCCTGCGCGAGCTGCAAGATCAGGTGATCCAGGCCGAGCGGCTGGCCACGCTGGGCCAGCTCGCCGCCGGCGTGGTCCACGAGCTCAACAACCCGCTCACCTCGATCTCAGTCTACGCCGACTACCTGCTGCACAAGAGCGTGCTCGCCACCGACTCCGGCGATCGCGAAAAGCTGGCGCGCATCGGGCAGAGCGCGTCACGCATCCAGCGCTTCACGCGCGAGCTGGTGCAGTACGCCAAGCCGGTCGGCGACGAGATCGACGTCGTCGATCTCAACGCGGTCGTGCGGCAGTCGGTGTCGTTCTGCGAGCACCTGTTCGACCACAACGGCATCGCGCTCGAGCTCGCGCTCGACCCCGAGCTGCCACCGGTCGCCGCGATCCCGGGCCAGCTCGAGCAGGTGCTCATCAACCTCATCACCAACGCGGCCCATGCGGTCGAGGGTGCTGGCGCCGGCGGCACCGTGCGGCTGTCGACGTTCTCGGGCGGTGGGCAGGTCGCGGTCGCGGTCACCGACACCGGCCCCGGCGTCGCCGCCGCCGATCGCGCGCGCATCTTCGAACCATTCTTCACCACCAAGGTCGACGGCAAGGGGACCGGCCTCGGCCTGCCCATCGTCCGCAACATCGTCGAGCAGCACCGCGGCACCATCGCGGTCGACGACGCCACCGAGGGCGGGGCGCGGTTCACGGTGTCGCTGCCCCGCTCGTGAAGAGATCCCGTGTCGATTTCTGTCCGGTAGCCGGACGGTAAAATCCTGGATCATTTCGATCGCTTGCGCCGCGGGCTGGGTTCCTCGACGACGATTCCGCGATCTCGTCGTCGCGGTTTTCTTGCGCCGACGATGGACTTGGCGATCGACGCTGTTAGGGTGAGGGACCGATGAAGCCTGTCGCCGTCCTGGAATTGCTCGAGCAAGCCGCCATCCAGCTCGGGGTGCGCGTGAGCTACGAGCTGCTGGCCTCGGCCGGCATCGGCGGCGCCGGCAACCACGGTGGCATGTGCCGGGTGAAGGGCGAGCTGCGCGTCATCATCGACAAGCGCGCCACGCCGCAGGAGCGCATCACCACCCTCGGCATGGCCCTGGCTCGCCTCGATCTGTCGACGGTGACCCTGACCCGCAAGGTCCGCGAGCTGCTCGACTTCTACGCCGACCGCCCCCGCGCCGCTCCCGCTCGCACCGTGCGTGCGCCGGCATCGCTGCCGCTGCGCCACGCCAGCTGATCGCGGGGGCCGGCCCGAGCTGGTCAGCGCTTTCGCTTCACGAGGCGAACCGTCTCGACGGCGCGGTCCGAGGCGGCGACGACCTCGATCTGGACGCCGCTCACGTTGAGCGTGGCGCCGGGCGCGGGGATCTTGCGGAAGCGCTCGATGAGCAGGCCACCGACGGTCTCGTAGTCGTCGCTCTCGGGCAGGCCGAGGTCGAGCTGCTGGTTGAGCTTGGCGACCGAGGTCTTGGCCTCGACCCGCCAGACGCCGGGCTTCTCCTGGCGGATCGGCGAGGGCTCGTCGTCGTACTCGTCGTCGATGTCGCCCACGATGGTCTCGAGCAGATCCTCGACGGTGACGATGCCGATGGCGCCGCCGTACTCGTCGGCGACCACCGCGATCGGGTTGCCGGCGCCCTGGAGCTGCACCAGCAGGTCGATGGCCTTCATGCTCTCGGGCACGTAGCTCACCGGCCGCGTCACCTGCGCGATGGCGACGGCGCGGCGGTCGGGTCCGGCGGCGAGGATGTCGAAGGCGTGGACGATGCCGACGATGTCGTCGACGCGCCCGCGATACACCGGCATGCGCGAGTGCTGCTTGTCGGCGACCTCGAGCGCGGCCTCGCCGAGCGTGGTGTCCTCGGGCAGCGCGGTCACCTCCGACAGCGGCACCATCAGGTCGCCGACCTTGTACTCGGACAGCTCGAAGACGTTGGCGATCATCTCGCGCTCGTCGGCGCTGATGCCGGCGATGCCGGGCTTGTCGCTCACCGGCTCGCTCTCGATGAGCAGCGCCAGCTCGTCGCGGGTGATGAACGCCTTCTTCTTGTCGGTGCCGATGATGCGAGTGGCCGCCGACGCGAAGGCGCTCACCACCACGACCAACGGCCGCAGCGCGTAGCCCAGCGGCAGCATCAGGAGCGCGAGGGCCGGCGCGAGCCGATCGGCGTGGGCGCCCGCGATCGCGCGCGGGACCAGATGTCCGAGGACGAGCATGGGCGGCGCCGCCAGCGCCGCGGCCCAGTACCAGCCGTGGCCACGCTCGATCAGGTACAGCGCGCAGGTGACCGCGAGCGAGAGGCTACACAGGTTGGCGCCGACCAGCACCGTCGCGGCGGTGGTCTCGGCGTGGGCGGCCAGGCGCTCGGCGGCGCGTGCGGCCAGCCCGCCGGCGGTCGCGCGCTGGCGCAGCCGACCGCGGTCGCACGACGCCAGCGCGATCTCGGTCGCGACGATCAGCAGGTGGATCGTGGTCGCCACGACCGCGACCGCGATGAGCTCGCTGCGGCTGATCACGACGGCTCCTCCGGCGGCGGGGTCAGGTCGCGGGGGTCGAGCGCGCCGTGGTCGGGCGCGGCCAGCTCGGGCTCGCGCTCGGTGCCACCGTCGCTGGTGACCGCGGCCGGCACGCCATCGGCGCTGGTCTCGAGCGGCGCCGACAGCGCCGTCGCGTCGAGGAGCGGCACCTGCGACGACTGATCGATCGCGGGCAGCGAGCCGGGCAGCGGCGTGCGCCCGCCGCGCCCGCGCCGCCCGCCGGGGCGGTGCAGGTTGTCGCGCTCCTCGTAGATATCGCCAAACAGCAGCGCCAGGAGATCGTCCATGGTGACCAGGCCGAGCAGCTTGCCGTACTCGCTCACCACCAGCGCGAGGTGCACCTTCTTCTGCTTGAAGGTGTGAAACAGCCGGGCCACCGGGGTCGTGCGCGGCACGTAGAGCGGCTCGTGCAGCAGCTCGGACAGCACCCGGGCCGGCGCCTCGCCCGCGGTCGCCTTGACCAGATCCTTGGCGTTAAGGATGCCGCGCACGTTGTCGAGGTTGCGCTGAAAGATCGGCACCCGCGAGAAGCCGCGCGCCGCGACCTCCTTCACCAGGCGCGCCATCGGCAGGTCGTAGGCCAGCGCGAAGATCTTGTCGCGCGGGGTCATCACCTGGCCGACGTTCTTGTCTCCGAACTCGAACACCCGATGGATGAGGCGGCGCTCGCGGGCGTCGACGGTGCCCTCGGCGCTGCCGGCGTCGACCAGCTTGCGGAACTCCTCCTCGGATAGATCAGCGGCGCGGGGCCGACCGGTCCCGCCCAGCGGCCGCGCGAAGATCTCGGTCACGCCCAGGAGGATCCAGCGCACCGGCGTGATGAGGAACGCGAACCCGGCGATCGGATGCGCGACCTGACGGGCCCACGCGATCGGCGTCTGGATCGCGAGCGTCTTGGGGATGACCTCGCCGAACAGGATCACGACCGTCGCCGAGGCCAGCACCGCGAGCGCCGCGATGGCCCACGGGCTGGCGGCGGTCCAGGCCGGCGCCCACAGGTGAGCCGCGATCGCCGCCATCGTCATGTTCACCAGCTCGTTGCCGATGAGCACCGACACCACCAGCCGCTTGGGCTGCGCGAGGAGGCGCTTGACCACGGCGTCGACCGGGCGTCCCGAGTTGGTGAGCTGCTCGCGGTCGACGCGCCGCAGGCCGAACATCGCGACCTCCGAGCCCGAGAAGAAGCCCGACGTGAGCAGCAGCCCGACCGCGATCGCGATCAGCGTGAGGATCTCGCCCGACGACATCATGGTTGTGGCCTCGCCAACGCGGCGCGCAGATCGTCGCTCGCCGCCGGGAACGACGCCACGAAGCGGCTGCCGGTGCCGACGGTGGAATCGACCCAGATCCGGCCGCCATGGGCCTCGACGTAGACCTTGGCCAGCGCGAGGCCCAGGCCGCTGCCGCCGTACTGCCGCGTCGATGACGAGTCGACCTGGAAGAACGGCTCGAAGACGTGGGCCAGGGCCTCGCGCGAGATGCCGATGCCGCGATCGACGACCTCGACGTGGACGCCGAGGCGGTGATCGGGGCGGGTGCCCAGACCGCCCGGCACCAGCGGGCCGATGCGCACCGCGATGTCGATGGTGCTGCCGTCGGCGGTGAACTTCACCGCGTTCGACACGACGTTCCACACCACCTGACGGATCTGACGGCGGTCGCCGAGCGCGCGCAGCGGGCGCTCGAAGGTCGGCACGATCGCCACGCCGCGCTTTTCGGCCTGCGGCGCGAAGCTCGTGATCACGCTGTCGACCAGCTCGGTCATCTCGATCGGGACCAGGTCGCCGACCGGCGACGCGGCCTCGGCGCGCGACATGTCGAGCACGCTGGTGATGAGCTGCAGGAGCTGGTCGGCCTTGCCGAGGATGGTGCCGACGTAGTCGCGTTGCTCGTCGGTGAGCGCGCCGGCCAGGCCCTCGATCAGCATCTCGGAGTAGCCGATCACCGAGGTCAGCGGCGTGCGCAGCTCGTGCGACATCGTGGCCAGGAAGTTCGACTTGGCGCGGTCGGCCTCACGCAGGCGCGCCACCGCGGCCTCGAGGCTCTTGTTCTTCGCGGTCAGCTCGACGAACGACGCGGTGGCCGCGGCCTCGTGAGCGATGCCGGTGAGGCGGCGCGCGTGGGCGTGGTGCAAGAGCAGCTCGACCATGTGAGCGACGTGACGGGCGATCTGCGCGCGCCCGTCGCCGGGATCGACCAGCGCCGCGCCGACCTGCTCGCCCATGTAGACGATGTCGGCGCGGCAGGCCGGCTCGGTCACCGCCCCGGCGCGCGCCAGGAGCTGACCGTCGGTGTCGACGATCGCGACCCCGCAGTCGTGGACGGCGGCAAAGCTCGCCACCGCCTCGTCGAGCTCGGGACCCGAGAACAGGGAGGCCAACTCGACGGGCTCGTCGAGCGGGTCGTTCATCACCCACCGTCTATATCACGTTCGTCGGGGCCCGCGCCGCGGTGCCAGCCGGCGTCGGCTCACTCGCAGTCGCGGAGGTCGCCTCCGACGTGCGCGCACACCGAGTGCAGGAACGCCTGACGCGGCAGGTTGAACCGCTGGCTCAGGCGCAGCGTGGTGTCCAGGGCGTCCCACGACGCGCCGAGCACGCCAAAGAACGTCGACAGCACGCCTTCGCCCGACACCGCGCTCGCCGGGTAAAGCTTCCGATCGAAGACGTCGAACGGATCGCACTGATCGAGCGGCACCGCATCGACCTTGTCGCGTTTGTTGTACTGCACGATCACCGGCACCGACTGCAGGCCGAGGTCGCCGAGCATCTTCGTCATGCCGATCCACGACTCGCGGTTGGCGTCGACCTGCTCGGGGCTGGAGTCGGCGACGAAGACCACGCCGTCGGCGCCCTGCAGGACGACTCGACGCGTGGCCTCGTGCATGGGCTGGCCCGGCACGGTGTAGACCTTGATGCGGAACGACAGCGCGGTGGTGCGGAAGAAGATCGGCAGCAGGTCGAAGAACAGCGTGCGGTCGTCGCGGGTGTCGAGGGTCATCAGGCGACCGCGACCGTCGGCGTCGACGCGGGCGTGCAGCGCGCGCAGGTTGGTCGTCTTGCCCGACCGCGGCGGGCCGAAATAGACCAGCTTCTGGGTGAGCTGCCTCTCGTTGAAGTCGACCTGCGCCAAACACGACGAGGCTACCGCCGCGACGGCAAGGGAGCAATGCGCTGGACCCGACCCCCGGTCGACTCCTGATCCCGCTGGTCGAGGGCGTAGCGAGCGTAGAGCAGGCCGACCGCGACCACGAGCACGATCGCGATGACGACCGCGTACGGGATCCGCGCGCTGGTGGCGCGCTCGCGGCGCGGTGCGGCGGCGGTCGCGCGCAGCGTGGCCTCGGCCCGGCGCGACAGCCGCTCGAGCTGACGGCGCGCCATGGCGTCGTCGGGGCGATCGCGCACGATCGCGCGGTAGCGGGCCGCCAGCCAGGCGTAGTCGCCGGTCGCGGTGGCGACCGCGGCGGCGCGTTCGTGGACCGCCTCCTCGGACCAGGCCGCGAGCGTGGACTCCCAGGCGGTGCCGAGCGACGCGGTGGGCGGCTCGGTGGCCCGCCCGCGCCAGCTGCGGGCGTGCTCGGGCGCGATGCCGCAGCGCGGGCACGGGCCGTCGCCGGTGGTCGGCGCCTCGCACTTGGGGCAGCGCGGCCCGGCGGCGGTGCTGGCGCTGGCGATCGCGGCCGGCGAGATCGCGGCGGCGAAGGTGCCCGTACACGCGGCGCAGGTCACGGCCAGGGCGTCGCCTTCGACACGCACCACGGCGTCGGCGACCTCGCCACACAGCTCGCACGCGACCCGCATCGCTAGAGCGCGCCTCGCAGGGGCACCGGCACGAACAGCAGCAGGAAGACCACCACCATCGCGATCGCCAGCCGGCGCCGCCCCGGCGACAGCGGCGGACCGAACACCTCCGGGTGGTACTCGCCGCCGGCCAGCTTGCGCATCACGGCCAGCGCGATCGCCCAGACCATCCACGGCAGCACGCCCGAGACCGCGTAGAGCAGCGCGTCGAGGGGACCGGTGCCGAGGATCGACGCGTGGACGAACATCACCGTGCCAGTGACCGCGCCGACCGCGAGCAGCGCCCAGTGGAACACCCGCGACAGCCGCTCGTGGCGCTCGCCCAGCCAGGCCCGCATGACGTGGCCACCGTCGAGCTGGCCGATCGGGACCAGGTTGATCATCGTGACCAGCAGGCCGTACCAGGCGGCGTACGCCATCTGGTGGAGCTGCACGTCCTCGGTGCCGTGGGGCAACCAGCGCTTGAAGATGGTGAGCTTGAGCGCGCCATACAAGATCGAGGTGCCCTCGAGGGTCGAGCCCGGATAGATCGGGCCGACCTCGGACAGCGACAGCCCGACGATGAGCGCCGGGATCGCGACCACCAGCCCGGCGATGGGCCCGGCCGCGCCGACGATGAGCAGCTGATCGCGATCGCGGATCGGGCGACGCATGCGGATGATCGCGCCCAGCGTGCCGAGCGAGAACTGCGGCGGCAGCGGGATGAAATAGGGCAGCGACACGTCGAGCCCAAAGCGACGCGCGGCGAGGTAGTGGCCCATCTCGTGACAGAACAAGATGCCCATCAGCGTCGCCGCGAAGGCCGGGCCGCCGGCCCACCACGTCGTCCCGCAGGTCACGACGAAGAGCCCCACGTGCAGCGCCAGCTGCCGCGGCGTCAGCGGCGCCGGCGGCGCGTCGAGCTCGTCGTCGTCCGCGGGCTCGGGATCAGGGTCCGCGTCCAAGGCCGCCAATGTAGCGCACCCGCGCGCTCACGCGATCGTGGCTGCGGGCTTGGCTGCCGCTTCGCCCCAAACCGCCGGGTCAGTACGGGACGACCGTGATCTCGCCGCCCTCGACGCCGAGCACGGCGGGCTCGCGGGTGAGCTGCCCGTCGGGGCCGACGGTGCTGGGCGCGCAGGCGCCATCGCCGAGGGTGGCGCCGACCAAGGCGGCGGCGAAGGCGGCGCGGGGATCGCGGGCGCTGGCGGCGCGGGTGCGGGCTCGCGCCACGAGGATCGCCGCGTCATAGGCCTGCGACGCGGCCGGCGATGGGTCGCGGTTGGTGCGGTCGTGGTACGCGCTCGCGAAGGCCGGGCCTTGGCCGTCGCCGAGCAGCCCGGGGCAGGGCTCGATGAACAACGCGCCCTCGACCGCCGGGCCGCCCCGGGTCGGCAAGCTCGGGTGGTGCCAGCCCGACGAGCCCAGCAGCTGCACGACCTGCGGCATGCGCCCGCCGTGCTTGCGCTGCAGCATGTCGAGATCGGCGTAGTCCTCGCTGTGCACCTCGACGCCGAGGTAGGGCAGGTAGCTCGCCACCAGCGCCGCGCGATCGTAGCGATCGGGCAGGTACAGCAGCGCGAAGGGCACGTCGGGGGAGAAGGTCTGCCAACCCCGCTTGCCCTTGCGCCGCAGATGCGCGGCCAGCCGCGGGTTGATCGCCGGGTCGAGCCCGAGGAAGTCCTTCACGTCGGGCTCGAGCTCGGTGGCCGTCGGATCGTAGAGCCCGCGCGCGGTGACCAGCATCCCGGCGGCCTCGGCGGCGCTGGCGAACGCGTCGCTGGCCGCGATGCCGACGTCGTCGCGAGGCGCCAGGACGCCCACCGTCGGCACGCCGAGCAGCGCCGCGAACTGGGCGGCGGCCCGGGCCTCGGACTCGGGCGAGTCGACGAGCCGAAACACCCCGGCCGCCGGATCGGCGCCATCGGCCGGGGCCAGGAGCGCGATCGGCAGGCCCAGCTGCGAGGCCCGGCGGGCCGCGGCGTCGGCCTCACGCACCCCGACCGGCCCCAGGATCGCCAGCGCGCCCTGGCCGACCGCCTCCTCCACCGCGGCGGTCGCCCGCACCGGATCGCCCGCGGTGTCGATGATCACCCGACGCGCGCCGTCGGTGGGCGCGAGCTCGATCGCGACCGCCAGCTCGCGCCCGATCGCGCCGTAAGCGCCGGTCAGCGGCAGCAGCACCGCGATCACGTCGCGCTGCACCGGGACGCTGGCGGCCTGCTGGCCGAGATGTGCCGAAATCAACGCCAGGCGCTGCGCGATCAGCGGCGCCGGGGCCCGCGCGCCGTCCATCACCGCGGCGGCGGCCTGTAGCTCGGCCGCGCTGGCCCGGTCGATCGCCGTCGCGATCGCCGGGGCGTTCGCCGCCACGTCGACGTCGTCGGCCTGCACCGCGGCCAGCACGATCGGCCCGGGCCCGCGGTCCGCGATCGCCTGGGCCAGCGCCGCGCGCCGATCGATCGCCGCCTCGCCGGGCCGGCGCACGTGGCGCTGGCCCAGCCCGGGATCGACCGAGCCACCCGCCGGCGCGCCGCACGCCGCGAGCGCGATCATCGCGAGGGCGGCCCGGCGCACGCGCGCGCTACTCGACCTTGACCGGCGCGCGGGCCGCCTCGACCACGCGATGCACCGGGTGAAGCTCGCCGACCTGCAGCGCGTCGTCGAGGAACTGCCAGCGGGTGAAGCCGTCGTCGGAGCCGGGCTCGAGCAGATAGACCGCGAGCGTGCCGGCGCGCTGGGCGGTCGACACGTACAGCGTGTCGGCCTCGGCGAGGTAGCTGCGCCGCTCGATCGACGTGGTCACGACGGTCTCGAAGCGCGCCGGCGGCGGCTTGGCCGACAGCGGGAGCTCGGCCTCGCCGACCGCGGGGACCAGGGCCGCCACGTCGGGCGAGAAGGTCCGCTCGATGGCGTGCAGCCGGTAACTGTCGACGACGAAGTCCCGGGGCGAGGCCAGCACCTCGAAGGCGATCCCGTGCCCGCGCAGGCGCGCGGCCAGCGACGACGGCGCCAGGTACCCGACCGGCGTGGCCACCTCGGTCACCGGCACGAAGGTGCGCAGGTGCGGCGCGCGGTAGGTCGCGCGCTCGAGGCCGGGATAGGTGCGGGCCTTGATCGAGTCGCGATCGAACGCCTCGATCACCGCGGTGTCGCCGTCGAGCGCGTAGGCCGGATAGCTGAACGACAGCGCGCCAGCTTGGTCGCGCTGCGCGACGCCGTACCCGATGCCGACCTTGGCCCGAGGATCGGCGGTGGTGCCGCGGGTGACGATGCGCTGCTCCTCGGCCGCGCACACCTCGCGCAGCTGGTCGGCCTGCTTGGCAGCGGCGCGCAACAGCTCGAGGAGCCAGGCCCGGATCACCGCGCACCGACGCGGATAGGTCAGGTAGCTGTAGGTCTCGAGCAGCACGTCGACGCGCCCGAGCAAGCCGCGATAGTGGCTGCCGAAGCGGGGCAGCGCCGGGTAGGTGTGCCAGCCCGACGTGGGATCGTCCTCGGTGACGTAGTTGCCGTACCAGAAGCTGGCGACGTCATGGCGGCGCTTGACCCGGGCCGCGACTCGGTCGAGGAAGCGCTGGTTGAAGCGGCGTAGCGGCGCGAACAGCTCGGGGTTCGAGTGCGAGGTGTCGTAGGTCAGGTCAAAGGCGTGCAGGCTGCCGTCGGTGGTGTGGCAGTCGATGAAGACGTGGGGCCACCAGTGCTGGTGGAAGCGAGCGAGGTTGCGAGTCTCGATCGCCTCTTGCTTCATGTTGTCGCGGTTGAGGTTCCAGCCCTCGCCGGTGTAGCGGGTGCCGACGCCGCCGGCCGGGTTGACCTGGCCCTCGAGCGCCTGCAGGTCGAGCGCGCGGTTCTTGGGGTTGATGCGGTCGTTGCCGTCGGGGTTGAAGTCGGGCACGACGACCAGGCACACCCGGTCGAGGATCTTCTTGCCGACCTTGCCGAGCTCGCCGCGCACCAGATCGCGGACCAGCGCGAGGATCGCCTCTTTGCCCTCGACCTCGCCGGCGTGGATGTTGGCCTCGACCATCACCACGACCTTGCCCTGCTCGCTGGCGCGCTTGGGCGTGAAGCAGCGCCGGTTGCTCACCACCAGCGAGACGATGTCGCGGCCCTCGCCGCTCTCGCCGATCGAGCCGCGCTCGACGTAGCGGCTGTCGGCGGCCAGGGCGTCGCAGAACGCGATCACGTCGGCGTGGCGCGAGGTCTCGGCGTAGTCGGTCGCCTCGGCGACGGTCTTCAGATCTTCGAGCATGGTGCCTCTATGAATCCAGCAGATCGCGCATGCGATCGAGAATGCCCTTGCGGCCCGTCGGTGAGCGCGGCGCGATCTCGGAGCCGAGGGTCGCGGCCAGCTCCTCGAGCAGCTCGCGCTGCCGCACGCTCAGGTTCTGCGGGGTGATGACCTGGACCTTGGCCAGATGATCGCCGCGCATCACGTTCTTGCCGGGCCCGCGCGGCACGCCGCGCCCGCGGATGCGGAACACGCGCCCGGTCTGGGTGCCCTCGGGGATGCGCATCTTGACCGGCCCGTCGATGGTCGCGACCTCGATCACCGAGCCGAGCGCGGCCTGCGGCAAGGTCAGCGCGACGTCGGAGTGGACGTCGTAGCCGTCGCGTCGGAACACCGCGTGGTCCTTCACCCGCACGATGACGTGGAGGTCGCCCGGCGGCATGCCGCCGCGGCCGGGCTCGCCGTCGCCGCGCAACATCTTGACGCCGCCCTCCTTGGTCCCGGCCGGGATGGCGACCGAGAACTCGCGGGTCGGTCCGTCGGCCACGCTGGGATCGGTTGGCACCGCGATGGTCTTGGTGCAGCCAAAGGCCGCCTCTTCGAAGGTGATCTCGAGCGTGTAGCGCAGGTCGCGGCCGCGCTGCTTGGCGCGGCGTCGGCGCAGCACGTCGCCGAGCACTTCCTCGACGACGCTGACCATGCCGCTGAAGCCGGTGGCGCCGCCTTGGCCGTCGCGGCCGAACTTGTCGTAGCGCGAACGCTCGCGCGGATCGGACAGCACCGCGTAGGCCTCGTTGATCTCCTTGAACGCCTCGGCGCCCTCGGGGTTGAGGTCGGGGTGGTACTTGCGCGCGGCCTCGCGGTAGGCCCGCTTGAGCTCGCCCTCGTCAGCGTCCTTGGCGACGCCGAGGATCTCGTAGAAGTCTCGTCGACGCTTGCCGGCCATCAGGTTCCTCCCGGGATTCCGTCGTCCTCGGTCGGATCGACCGCCGCGTAGAGCATCTCGCCGATGCGTTGCGCCGACGCCTCGAGGCGGCCGATGGCCTCCTCGACCGCGAACAGGTCGCCCATCTCGAGGGCCTGGCGGGCGTCCTCGACGTCGAGGGTGACCGCGGTGCGGTCCTGCTCGGACAACATCTCGCCGAACTCGGCGAGCGCGCGCTCGGCCGAGTACAGCAGCGTCTCGCCGCGGTTGCGGGCATCGGCCAGCGCACGGCGATCCTGGTCGTCGGCGGCCAGATCGACCGCCTCCTGCACCAGCCGGTCGATGTCGTGGGTCGACAGGCCGCTGGTCGGCGTCACCGACACCTTTTGCTGGCGGCCGGTGCCGAGGTCGCGCGCGCTCACCATGAGCAGGCCGTCGGCGTCGAGGTCGAACGCGACCTCGATCTTGGGCACGCCGCGCGGCGCCGGTGGGATGCCGATCAGCTCGAACTGCGCCATCGACTTGTTGTCGGCGGCCATCTCGCGCTCGCCCTGGAAGACGTGGATGTTCACGAAGGGCTGGTTGTCCGAGGCCGTCGAGAACACCTCGGTCGCGCGGCACGGCACCGTGGTGTTGCGCGGGATGATGCGCGTGAACACGCCGCCGGCGGTCTCGACCCCGAGCGAGAGCGGCGTGACGTCGAGGAGCAGCACCTCTTCGACCTCGCCGGTCAGCACGCCACCTTGGATGGCGGCGCCGATCGCGACCACCTCGTCGGGGTTGACGGTGCGGCTGGGCTCGCGCCCGAAGAAGTCCGCGACCAGCCGCTGGATGCGCGGCATGCGGGTCTGGCCCCCGACCAGGATGACCGCGTCGAGCCCGCCCGACGCGATGCCGGCGTCGGTCAACGCGCGCCGACACGGGTCGAAGGTGCGCTGCACGAAGATCTCGACCAGATGCTCCAGCTCGGCGCGGGTTATCTGCGCCTCGAGGTGGCGAGGCCCAGCCGCGGTCGCGGCGAGGAACGGCAGGTTCACCTCGGTCGTGAGCGCGCTCGACAGCTCGATCTTGGCCTTCTCGGCGGCCTCCTTGAGGCGCTGCAGCGCGAGGCGGTCGCCGCGCAGATCGTGGCCGTCGTTGGCCTCCGCAAACTTGGCGAGGAGCCAGTCGACGACCGCGTTGTCGAAGTCCTCGCCGCCCAGGAAGGTGTCGCCGGCGGTCGCGCGGACCCGGAACACGCCATCGGCCAGCTCGAGGATCGACACGTCGAAGGTGCCGCCGCCGAGATCGTAGACCGCGATGCGCTGCGCGTTGGGCAGGTCCTTGCCGTAAGCGAGGGCGGCCGCGGTCGGCTCGTTGATGATGCGCAGCACGTCGAGGCCGGCGATGCGGCTGGCGTCCTTGGTGGCCTGGCGCTGGGCGTCGTCGAAGTACGCCGGCACCGTGATGACGGCCTCGGTGACCGCCTCGCCGAGCCACGACTCGGCGGTCTCGCGCATCTTGGTCAGCACCATCGCCGACACCTCGGGGGGCGAGAACGTGCGACCGCGCGCCATGACGTGGGCGTCGCCGTTGGGCGCGGCCACGATCTCGTAGGCGCAGGTCGCCAGCTGGCGCTCGACCTCGACGTCCTCGAACTTGCGGCCCATCAGGCGCTTCACCGCGTAGACCGTGTTCTCGGCGTTGGTCACCGCTTGTCGGCGCGCGACCTGGCCGACCAGGCGCTCCCCGGACGCCGCGAAGCCGACCACCGACGGGGTGGTCCGGGCCCCTTCGGCGTTGGCGATGACGACGGCGGTATCGCCATCCATCACCGCCACGCACGAGTTGGTCGTGCCGAGATCGATCCCGACGACGCGAGCCACTCGTCAGCGACCGATCTTCACGCGTCGGGGTCCGGGTCGGGCGCGCCGGCCTTGCCGCGCGCCACCATGACCAGCGACGGTCGCAGCAGGCGATCTGGGAGCCGGTATCCGCGCTGCAGCACCGAGACCACCGTGCCAGGCGGGTGGTGGCTCTCCTGGTGGCCGATGGCCTCGTGCAGGTTGGGATCGAACGGCTTGCCCTCGGCCTCGACCGGCGTGACCTCGCACTTCTCGAGCGCGTGGCTGAACTGGCGCAGCACCAGCTTCACGCCCTCGAGGATCGAGCCGGGGTCGCCGGCCATACCGAGCGCGGCGGTGGCGGCCGGGTCGGTGTGGGCGAGCGCGCGCTCGAGGTTGTCGATGACCGGCAGCATCTCCTTGAGGACGCGGGTGCGGGCCTCGGCCTTGGCGTCGTCCATGTCGCGCTTGGCGCGGCGACGATAGTTCTCCAGATCGGCGGAGACCCGGACGAACTTGTCCCAGGTCTCCTTCTTGTCCTTCTGGGCCTCGGCGAGCTGGGCCTCGAGCTGTGAGGCGCGATCGCCCGCGGGCGGCGGCGCATCGACCTCGATCAGCAGGCCATCATCGGCAGCATCACGCGGGGCAGGCTGGTTTCCGTCGGGGAAGTCTTCGCTCATAGCGCACGTACCATAACCAGCGGGCATCTTAGCGCCAGCCCCAAGGTGCCGCGTTCGTCGTGCAAAGAATTCGGAGCGCTTATTCTTGCTCGGACAGCATGCGGGTCAGGAGATCGGCCGTGAAGTCGACGACCGACATGACCTTGCCGTAGTTCATGCGCATCGGGCCGATGACCGCGATGGCGCCGACCGCGTGCTCCTCGGGACCGTACGACACCGCGACCACCGACGAGTCCGACAGCGCGGCGTGCGAGGTCTCGGCGCCGAGGAAGACCTGGATGCCGTCGGCGGTGCGGGTGCGGTCGAGGAGCTGGAGCAGCACCTCCTTGTCCTCGAGCGTGCGCAGCAGCTGCCGCATGCGGTCGAGGTACCCCGGCTCCTGGCTGCGCGGGTCAAACAGGTTGGCCTGGCCCGACACCACGACGTCGGCGGGGCGAGGCGGCTCGCTGGCGAAGGCCTGGGCGCCGAGGCGGAGCGCCGCCGAGACCTCGCCGTCGTAGGTGTGCTTCTCGTCGCCCAGCTCGCGCTCGACCCGAGCCCGGGCCTCGTCCAGGGTGAGCCCGGCCAGCAGCGTGGACAGGTAGTTGTGGATGCGGTCCAGGCGCGCCAGATCGACGACGTCGGTCGTCGTGATGACGCGGTTCTCGACGCGGCCGTCGGTCCCGACCAGCACCGCGAGCAGCTTGCCAGCGCGGATCGGCACGAACTCGATGTGGCTCATCCGCGACACCGTCTGATCGGGCGCGATGATGATCGCGGCGTGCTGGGTCAGCTCCGACAGGAGCCGCGACGCGTTTTGCACCACGTCGTCGGGCGAGGGGCCCGCGACGCGAGCGCGGATGTCGTCCTTCTCCTTGGGCGACAGGCCGCGCACCTTGAGCAGCGACTGGATGAAGAAGCGGAGGCCCTGCTCGGTCGGCACCCGGCCCGCCGAGGTGTGACGCTGCTCGAGGAGGCCCAGCTCCTCGAGGTCGGCCATGACGTTGCGCACGGTCGCCGGCGACAGGCCGATCTCGTGGCGACGGGTCACCGTGCGGGAACCGACCGCGTCACCGCTGTGCAAGTACTCCGAGACGACCGCCTGGAGGATCTTGCGCGCGCGACGAGACAGATCGGGCTGCGGCATGTGCAGTGTTGGGTGAGTCTATCACTCGGAGGTCAGGCGTGCCGCGAGCTGATCGGCGAACAGGAAGCCGCGCAGGGTCGGGCGCAGCCGGCCGTCGCGAGCCTCGGCGAGCTGGTGGGCGACCGCCCAGGTGGTGACCGTGGCCGGCAGCTCCTCGAGGGGCGCGCCGTCGCTGGTGCGCATGGCGAGCCACAACAGGTCGCGGCGCAGCTCGTCGGCGTCTTGCTGGGTGCGCTCGGCGACGCGATCGCCGGCCTGCCACGCCCGCAGCTCACGGCGGTTGGTCCAGCGCTCGCTGCCGTCGCCGGTGCGGAGGAACGAGGCCGCGCCCAGCCCCAGGCCGAGGAACTCGCCGCCGCTCCAGTAGCGCGCGTTGTGCACCGCGCGTCGGCCCGGCCGCGCGTACGAGGAGATCTCGTAATGCTCCCAGCCGTCGGCGGTGAGCGCGTGATGGGTCGCCTCGTAGATCGACGTGAGCGCGTCGTCGCCGAGCACCGGCAAGCGACCGGCGCGGGCCCGGGCGCCAAAGGCGGTGCGCTCCTCGATCGTCAGCTCGTAGATCGACAGGTGATCGACTCCGCTGCGCGCCGCCGCGAGCACGCTGGCCGGCGCGATGCCCTCGGCGGGCGGCGCGACGCCGGGCGCACCCAGGATGAGATCGGCCGACAGCGACGGGAAGCCCGCGGCCTGGGCGATCGCGAGGGCGGCCGGGCCGTCGCCCATGCGGTGATCGCGGCCCAGCGCGGTCAGCTCGTCGTCGGCGTACGACTGCACGCCGATCGACAGCCGGGTGATGCCGGCGGCTCGCCACGCCGCCATGCGCGCGGGGGTGCAGTCGACCGGGTTGGCCTCGATGGTGACCTCGCGCGGTGTGCCGGGAAACTGGCCGCCGATCGCAGCGATCAGCTCGGCGACGCAGCTGGGGTCCCACCACGACGGCGTGCCCCCGCCCAGGTAGATGGTGGCGAGCGGGCGGTCGGCGAAGCGGGGCGCTTGGGCGGTCAGCTCGTCGAGGATCGCGGCCAGGTACGCGCGGTGGGGCGGCTCGCCGGCGACCACCAGCACCGGAAAATCACAGTACGGGCACAGCCGGCGGCACCATGGGAAGTGCACGTACACGCCCAGGTCGGCCTCGCGTTGCATACTGGCGCCATGATCTACCTCGACAACGCGGCGTCGACCCGCGTCGATGACGCCGTGATCGCGCTGATGGCCGAGGTCATGCGCGAGGACTACGGCAACCCGTCGGCCGGCCACCCGGCGGGCGCGGCGGCGCGACGCCGGATCGCGACCGCCCGGGCGCAGGTGCTGGCCGCCCTCGGCGACGCCGGCGGCGCGCGCGGCGACCTGGTGTGGACCTCGGGCGGCACCGAGGGCAACGCGCTGGGCGTCCTGGGCCCGGCCCGGGCGGCGCCGGCCGGATCGATCGTGGTGTCGGCCCTCGAGCATCCCGCGGTGGCCAACAGCGCGGCCCAGCTGGGCGCGCCGGTGCGCGTGCTGCCGGTGACCGCCGACGGCGTGATCGAGCTGGCCGCGCTCGACGCGCTGGTCGACGAGACCACCCGGGTCGTCGCGGTGATGCTGGTCTCCAACGAGCTGGGCACGGTGCAGCCGATCGCGGCGCTGGTCGACGCGGTGCGGGCCCGGGCGCCCGGCGCGCACGTCCACTGCGATGCGACCCAGGCGCTGGGCAAGATCGACGTCGACGTCGTCGCGCTCGGCGTCGACAGCCTCGGCGTCGCCGGCCACAAGCTGCATGGCCCCAAGGGCAGCGGCGCGCTGTGGGTGCGGCGCGGCGTCGAGCTGGCCCCGCTGTGGGGCGGCGGCGGTCAGCAGGGCGGGCGACGGCACGGCACCCAGGACGCACCGGGCGCGGCCGGCCTGGGGCTGGCGTCGGAGCTGGCGGTGGCGGCGCGCGACGAGGCGACCGCGCGCTGGCTGGGCTTCGCGGCGATCTTCACCGAGGCGGCGCGGGCCAGCGGCGTGCCGTGGCGGGCGCTGGCGCCGGGGCCGCGCGCGCCGCACCTCGTCACGCTGGCCTTCGATCGGGTCAACGCCGATGGGCTGCGCGAGGTGCTGGCGTCGCGCGGCGTGATCGCGTCGGCCGGCTCGGCGTGTGCCACGCCGGGCGGCAAGCCGTCGGGTTCCCTGGCGGCGATCGGCCTGCCCGCCAGCTACGGCATGGTGCGGCTGTCGTTCGGCCTCGACACCGTCCTTTCCGACGTGGTGCGGGCGGCGGCCATCCTCGGCGACGCGGTGCGCGCGCTCGCGGCGTGACCGCTGCTACTTCTGCTCGAAGACCAGCGCGAACTCGCTCACGATACCGTCTCGGGAGGGCTTGAACGGCCAGCGCTTGATGGCGGCGGCGAGGCAGGTGCCCAGCGGCGTGCCCACCATCGTCGAGAGCGTGACGGTCGAGACCGGGCCCGCGGCGGTGACGGTGACGGTGGCGCGGATCTTGGAGACCTTGAGGAACGGATCGTCTTTCATCGCGCGCTCGTAGCAGCGACGGGTGCCGCTCTCCATGCGCGACGACATCGCGAAGACGTCGTCGGCCGACAGCTCGGGGAGGTGAGGATTGACCGCCACTGTGGGGATGACCGTGCCGGTGCCGGTCCCCGCGCCGGTGCCCGCGCCCGGCGTCTGCGAGCCGACCGGCTTGCGTCCGCCGCTGCCCGGGATGCGGTCGGTGATCTTCGTCGAGCCGGTCCCGGTGCCAGCTCCGCTACCGACCGGCACCAGCACGTGGGTGCCGGTGGGATCGGATGGGCGATAGCCGAGGTCGCCATAGTCGGCGCTGCCGCGGGTGGTCTCGTTGCCGGTGGTGTCCTCGCCGCCGCCGCCCAGGACGACGACCGCGACGACGGCGAGCGCGACCGCCGCCATCGCCAGCGCGACGTACAGCATCGGGCTGCGGCGGCGCGGCGGCGGCTGGACCGGGCTTGGTGGCGGGAGGCCGTGCTCATCGGTGATGGTCGGGAGCTCGTTGCTCGGCGCCGGCAGCGAGAAGCCAGCGGGCAGCGATGACACCGAGCCGGTGCTGCGACCCACGGCGGCCATCGCGGCGGTCCCGGCACGGGGCTTGGGCGCGATGACGCGAGCGACCGGGGCGGCGCGACCCCCGGGCGGCGAACGGCCGAGGTCGGCGAGGCGCACCACGCGCGACACCTCGCCGATGTCGAGATCGTCGCCAAAATCAGCCGCCAGGGGCGAGGGCGGCGGCGCCGGCTCGTCGTCCTCGTCGTCGTCGAGCTGCAGCGACTCGCCGGTGTCGAAGCGCGCCGCAGCCGGGCGACCGGTGGCAGGCGTCGTGCGCGGGATTGTCGGCGACGGTCCGGTGCCGATGGGTGGGATCGCCGCCGGCGCCATGACCGCCCTGGCGACCTGGGCCGCAGCGACGTGCGCAGCACCCGCTGGCTCACCGGCCGCTGGCTCACCGGCCAGTGGCTCGGTCGCGCCAGGACCTTGCGGGAGGAGGTCCGCGGGCGTCGACGCCATCGGCGTCTGCATCGGATGATGCACCGCCACCGAGGGCGCCATGCCGAACGGCGACGCCGCCGCAGCCGGGCGCGTCGGCGGCTGAGGACCGGCCGGCTCGAGCTTGGGCAGCCCGGGCGCTCCGACCTTGGGCACGCCGGTCGCGGGCGTTCCCGGCTTCGCCGCTGCGGCGCCGGTCTTGGGCACGCCGGTCGCGGGCGTCCCCGCCTTCACGCCGGTCTTGGGCACGCCGGTCTTGGGCACGCCGGTCTTGGGCACGCCGGTCGCGGGCGTCCCCGCCTTCACGCCGGTCTTGGGCACGCCGGTTGCGGGCGTGCCGGTTGCGGGCGTGCCGGTTGCGGGCGTCCCTGCCTTCCCCCCGGATTTCGCCGCCGGCGCGCTCCACGACTGCACCGGGGCGGTCTTGGCCGCCGGGATCTGCGACACCGCCGCCGCCGCCTTGGCCGCGTCGGCCGCCTTGGCAGCCCAGGCCGCCTTGGCCGCGTCGGCCGCCACCTCGGCCTCCATCGCGGCCAGCGTCGCGGCGAACAGCGGCTGTGGCTCGCTCGGCGCCTCGGAGCGCGTCGACGCCCGGCCCTTGGGCGCGCGCAGGCCGCGGAAGTGGCTGACCTTTTCGACCGGCAGCCAGTCGTCGAAGCCCTCGTTCCAGCAGAACAGCTCGACGTCGGCGCCGTGGGCCGCGATCCAGGCCTGCGCCTCGGCCAGCGCGAACGGGCCTTCCTGGTTGCCGTCGATCGAGACGAACCACTCCTCTTCGAGCGCCGCCGGCGGTGCGGCGCTCAGCGGCGCGGCCACCGGGGCCGTCACCGGCGCGGCGGCCGCCTCGCTGTCGTCCATACCCTCGCGCACCGTGATCACCGCCGAGCAGTTTTTGCAGCGGATCTTCAGGATCTTGCCGCGCACCCGCTCATCGGCGATCGCGTAGCGAGTCTTGCAGCGGTCGCAGAGGAACTTCATGGGCGAAGTGACATGAGCGCGAAAACACTATTGTGCAGAAACATCGCCGCGTTGGCAAAGGCCCGGACCGGATTCACGGCGCGGGGCCGACCTCGGCGTCGGGTAGCGCCGCGTCCGCTCCGGCGTCCAGGCGGCTCGGGGCGTGCTCGATCTCGGGGACGCGGTGGCTGGTGCGGAAGGTCACCGGCAGCAGCGGCGCCACGTCGACCGGCTGGCCGCCCGGGCTGTTTACCAGCAGGCCGCTCACGGCCAGGTCGTCGCCAGCGCGGCGCGTGATCTCCACGTATAGGTCGACGTCGCCGAGGTTGGCGCCGATCCACGACAGGCTGGTGTCGGTGAGCTGGTAGGCCTCCACCTCACCGATCTTCATCAGCCGGCCGCCCTCGACCGCGAGCGCGGTCACGGTGATCACCCGCTCGTCATCGGTGGAGCGCTGGCTCACCGCGACCAGCTCGTCGCGCACCGCCGACAGCCGCAGCGGCGCCACCCAGCGCAGCCCGGGCACCGCGAAGGTCGCGATGCGACGCATTCGGCCGTCGCTGCTCGACAGCAGCGCGACGATGTCGCCGATGGCGACCACCGCGTCGGCACCGTCGAGGCACGCGCCGCGCACCGAGGTCGGGATCGGGACGATGCCGACCAGCGCGTCGGTCGGTGGCGCCTTGCGCACGCACGGCACTGGCACCGCGCCGACATCGATCGCGCTGCTCGGCGGGAGCTGTGGCGTCGTCAGCGCCAGGGTCGTGACCCGGCCGCCGCTCAGCACGAAGCGTACGCCGGGCAGCGCGTGGCCGACCCACAGCCGGGGATCGCGCGCGATCGAGTCGTCGCTCTCGGCGGGCCCCAGCGACTTCACCAGGGCCGGCACATCGGCCCCCACGCCGATGCCGTCCGGGGTGCGGGCCAGGCCGCGCTTGAGCACTGCGATGAACGAGGCGTCGCCTTGGCGCTCGCCGCCCACCACCAGGCCCTCGTCGCGCACGACGCTGTAGTCGAGGACGCCGGGGATCTGGAGGAGCGCGATGCGCGGGCCCGACGGCAACGTCGCGAGGATCTGCGACATCGACATGCCGAGCTTGTAAGGCCCGACCCCGGTGGCCGAGATCGCGTGGGGTGGCAGCGCGCGAATGTCGCGCTTGGACGGCTCGATCACCCGGCGCGGCGGCGGCTCGCGCTCCTCGGGCGCCGGGGTGTCCTTGCTGCCGCAGGCCACCAGCACGACGAGCAAGATCGACCAGCGCACGACCGCAAGGTACCAGGTCAGAAGGTGGCTGCCGCGATGATGAACGCGAAGTACGCGGCGACCAGGATCGCCCCTTCGACCCGCGACACCCGTCGATGTCCGCGCATGAACGCGATCGCGAGCAGCGTGACGGCGCCCAGGCCGATGGCGTCGACGACGTGCATGCGCTCGCCGACCCGCACCGGGTGCAGGTACGCGACGGTCCCGAGCACGAGGAAGACGTTGAGCAGATTCGAGCCGATCACCGAGCCGACCGCGAGCGAGCCCTGGCCGCGCAGCGCCGCCGTGACCGACGTCATCAGCTCGGGCATCGACGTGCCGAGGGCCACGATGGTCATGCCGAGCATGCGCTCCGAGATGCCCCACTCGCCGGCCACGCCGCGAGCGCCGCTGATGAAGGCGTGGCTGCCAAACACCAGCAGCAGGACGCCGAGGCCGGCCACCAGGAGCGCGGCGAGCCGCGAGCGCTGCGAACGCCGGCCCCCCACCGCGGTCGAGGCGGCCTCGGTGGCGGCCTCACCCAGCTCGGCGTCCTCATCGCTGGCGTCGACGCTGCCGCTGAACGCGAGCGTCACGATCGTGAACACCACCGCGCAGCCGACCAGGATGCCGCCCTCGAGCCGGGTGATGACGCCGTCGTAGAGCGTGAGCGGCACCGCGATCACCGAGCCGAGCAGGATCGGCACCTCGCGTCGGATGATGCGGCCGTCGACGCGGGGCGGGGCGATCAGCGCGGTCAGGCCGAGGATGAGGCTGATGTTGGCGACGCACGAGCCGATGACGTTGCCCAGCGCGATCGGCGTCAGGTGATCGGCGGCGGCCTCGGTCGACACCGCCAGCTCGGGCGCCGAGGTGCCGTAGGCGACGACGGTCAGGCCGATGACCAGCGCGCGCACGCCGAGCGTGCGGGCCAGGGTCGCCGAGCCGCGGATCAGCCACTGCGCGCCCCAGAACAGCAGCAGCACGCCGACGACGAGCTGGGCGACGGCGAGCGGAGTCTCGAAGCCCACGGCGCGAGTGTCGGCTCGGCTCGCCGCGCCGTCAATGCGGCGGTCGGTGCATCAACCAGCGCGCGTTGCGCATGAGGGTCTCCATGCGGTTCCAGTCGTCGCTGTCGTAGTAGCCGCGCAGGTGGGCCCGCTGGTCGAGCAGCACGAAGTGGCCGCTGTGCGCGATGTTGGGCACGCCGCTCGCGGTCGTGCCGATGGTGTCAAAGCCGATCGTCATCGCCTTCTCGACCAGGGCCCGCACCGCCGCCAGCTCGCCGCGCGCGAAGCGCCAGCGGGTCGGATCGGCGCCGTACTTGTCGGCATAGGCGGCCAGCACCGGCACGGTGTCGTGGTCGGGATCGACGGTGATCGAGACCAGCTTGATGCCGGGCTCGTCGACGGTCCGCTCTTGCAACGTCCGCATCTTCATCGACGTCACCGGGCACACCGTGTCGCAGCGGGTGAAGATGAAGTTCACGATCGTGACGTGGCCCAGCAGGCTGTCGCGGGTGAGCGCGGCGCCGGTGTTGTCGACCAGGGCGAACTCGGGCAGCGCCAGGTCCTCGTCGAAGTGCGGCGCCTTGGGCGGGAACACCACCGTCGGGAAGAACACGGTCGGGATCACGAGCAGCAGGACCACGCCGACCATGAGGGCCAGCAGCATGCGGCCGCGCAGGCGACGAGTGAGCGGGACGGCCGGCATCGCCATGGGAACAGACGTGTACCACCCGGCGTGCCGACGTGGGGAGGCGCGTTGTCGCAGACCGGGTAGAACTACCGGATGTCGCGCTTCGCGATCCGAGACGCCGTGCTCGCCGACGCCGAGGGCATCGCGCGCGCGCACACCGAGAGCTGGCAGTCGAGCTACCGCGGCATCCTGCCTCCCAACGTCTTGGACTTCATCGACGTCGGGCAGCGCGCCGAGTCGCGACGCCGCATCTTGACCGCGCGCACCGGCTTTCATGCCGTCGCGTACGACCTGAGCCACGGCGACATCGTCGGCTTCTGCGACGCCGGGCCCAGCCGGCGCGTCGGTCCGGCCCGCGGCGAGATCTACGCGCTCTATCTGGTTCCCTACGCCAAGCGCTATGGCCTGGGCAGCGAGCTCACGGCGGCCGCGGTGGGCTGGTTCAAGCGCAACGGCTTGCAGGCGATGATCATCTGGGTGCTCGAGCGCAACGACGCCGCGCGTCGCTTCTACGAGGCGATGGGTGGCCGCGCCACCGACCGCATCCGCGCCAGCGTCGGCGGCCATCCGGTGGTCGAGGTCGCGTACGTCTGGGACCGCGTCTGACCGCCTTCAACTGCTGGATAATTACCGGATTGACGAGTCGGAGTCAGCGAATCCAGGGCGTCGGCTCGACGTCGAGCAGGTGGGCCAGCCACTCGGGCAGGACGTGGATCGTGGCCACGAAGTTGGTGCCCTGGCTCTCGACGACGTTGCGGATCTCGCCGGCGATGGGGCTGGTCGCCTTCACGATGCCGGTGAGCGCGGTGACCGTCGAGCCGGGCGACGCCGTCGGGCCGCAGGCCTCAGCGGGCGACGACACGTAGTGGCTGCGGCACGCGATCGGCCGCACCGGGTAGATGCCGCACGCGCCGTCCTCGGCGAGCATCACGCAGCGCGGGCCGTACTTGAGGAAGGCCTCGCCGCGCGGCTTGCCCTCGGCGACCAGCTGGCGCAGGCCGCTGCGGTACCAGGCCAGCCACGACTGTAGTCCGACGCGCACCTCGTCGAGCTCGGCCGCGGTCTTGTGCTCGCGCAGCCAGGCGACGATGGTCTCGGCCTCGGCCCGCGCGACCGTGATCTCGAGCGAGCAGCAATGCGCGCAGCCCTTGGCGCAGGTCGGCGTCTTGCCGACCTCGCGCAGCTTGCCGAGCGCGTACTCGACGACCTCGTCGCACTCGCCGTAGACCCGCAGCACGACGCGGCGGCGCTCGTCGGCCTGCGCGGTCTTGCGCGCTTGCTCGGTGCGCTTGGCGTCTCCTTTGGCCATGGCGGGCGAGGCTACCACTGCCGGCTATAGTCACCGTCATGGCGGTGCATCGCGCGAGCTTCCACGTCGACACCCGCGGCCGTGGCACCTACGACGTCACGCGCGAGGTCGCCGCCGGGCTGCCCGCCGTCGACGGCGTGGCCAACGTGTTCTGCGCCCATACCAGCGCGTCGCTCATCCTGTGCGAGAACGCCGACCCCAAGGTCCGCCAGGATCTCGAGGCCTACTTCGGCCGGCTGGTACCCGACGGCGACCGCCCGGGCGCGCGCTACCTGCACGACGACGAGGGCCCCGACGACATGCCGGCCCACCTCCGCGCCATCCTCACCACCAGCTCGCTCATGATCCCGGTCGTGCGCGGTCGCCTCGACCTGGGCATCTGGCAGGGCATCTACCTGTGGGAGCACCGCACCGCGCCCCACCGGCGCCAGCTCGTCGTCACGCTGCTGTCGTAGCTCGGACCCCGGGCTTACACGGCGCGCGGTCGGGCCCGCAGATCCTTGAGCACCGCGTCGAGCAGCGGCATCGATAGCGGCTTCACCAGGTGCACGTCGAAGCCGGCATCGAGGGCGCGCTGGCGATCTTCGGGCTGGCCGTAGCCGGTCATCGCGATGAGCCGCGGCGCGTGGCCGTCGAACTGGGCGTGGATCTCTCGCGCGACCGTGTAGCCATCGCAAAGCGGCAAGCCGATGTCGAGCAGCACGATGTCGGGCTTCATGCGCAACACCAGCGCGAGGCCGGCTTCGCCGTCGGCCGCGGTCTCCACCTTGTGGCCGCGCAGGGTCAGCACGTCGGCGAGCGCCTCGCGGGCGTCGTCGTTGTCTTCGATGACGGCCAAGTTGAGCCCGCCGCCCTCGCGCTTGCTCCGGGTGGTCGGGGTCGCGGGCTGCTCGGTCACGGTCAGCGGCAAGGTCATGATGAAGGTACTGCCTCGCCCCTCGCCGGGGCTCTTCGCGTGGATGGCGCCGCCGTGGAGCTCGACCAGGCGGCGGACGACGGTGAGGCCCAAGCCGAGCCCCCCGCGCGAGCGGTCGAGGCCTTGCTTGCCCTGGACGAACAGATCGAAGACCCGATCACAGGTCGCCGGGTCCATGCCGATGCCGTCGTCTTGGACCTCCAGGCGAGCCTGGCCCTCGACCTCCGCCAGCCGGACCTCGACGTGGCCGCCGGCCGGCGTGTACTTGATCGCGTTGGACAGCAGGTTGCCGATGATCTGCTCGAGGCGCACCGCGTCGCCGGTCACCCGCAGCGCCGGCCCGCTCACCGCGAGGGATACCTTGGGCGGCACGCCGACGAGGTCCTCGCACAGCGCTTGCACGCTGCGCTCGACACACTCGCGCAGGTCGACCGGCTTGTGCTCGATCGAGACCTTGCCGCTGGTGACCCGGGCGACGTCGAGCAGATCGTCGACGAGCCGGCCCAGCACCCGGGTCTGGCGGTTGAGCACCGGCAGGTAACGCTCGAGGGCCGCCGTGTCGGGATGGGCGTCGAGCAGGTGGAGCGCGGTGGTGATCGCGCCGATCGGGTTACGCAGCTCGTGGCCCAGCATCGCCAGGAACTCGTCGCGGACCGTGACCGCGAACTGCAGCTCGGTCGCCAGGGTCTGGGCTCGGCGTTCGCCGCCGCGGGCACGCAGCAGCGCGCGGATGGTCGCGAGGAGCTCGGGGCCGTCGACGGGCTCGACGAGGTAGCCATCGGCGCCGGCGTCGAATCCGGCCACCTTGTCCTGGCTGCATACTGGGGTCGCCGAGGTCAACAGCACCACGACGTTGGCGGTCGCGGGGTTCGCCTTCAGCCGCCGACACGTCTCGTAGACGTCGACGTCGGGGAGCGCCACGTCGAGCATGGCCAAGGCGATGTCGTCGCGCGCCGCGGCCAGCGCGCCACCGCCGTTGTCGAAGGAGACCACGTCGAACCCGGCGCGCTCGAGCAACTGACTGGCGGCCTCGCGCGCGCGCTCGCGATGGTTGACGTTGAAGATCCTGATCACCGCGCGACTCCACGCAGGTCGGAGCCGCCCGCGCTGGTCGAATCCGCACGACGATTGAAAAATTCTCCCACCTGTCACGGCCAGCGATCCAAGATTCGTGCCGGGGTTGGGGCGACCCCGACCGGGTTACAGCTGTTTTCGCGTCGTCCACGCGAGCGCCCACGCTCGGTGAGCGCGCCTAGCGAGCGGGCGTGAACGCTCGGCGAGGTAGGACAGCACAGCGCGGCTCGGGCCAGAGTGGCGAAACTACTGGCGGCGAGTTGGGCGTGAGTCGTGCAACACGTCTTCTCATCATGAGCCTCACCACCATCCTCATCATCGTCCTTATTGTCATGGTCCTTTCCGGCGGTTTCTACTGGGGCCGCCGCTAGCGTGCGCTGGGATCGCTCTCACCAGAGTGATCACCTCGAAGACCGCCGCGCGATGGGCCCGGCCCGCGGCGGCGGCGGTGGCATGAACGCCATCGGCATCTTCAGCCTGCTCAGCCGGTTCGGCTGGAAGGGCATGCTGGTCGGCGGGCTCGTCGTCGCGGTCATTTACGGAAGCGGCCAGTGTACTACTGGCAACTCCACGACTCGTCAGGCGACCAGCGCGAGTGCCACCTCGAACGACGAGCAGGTTCGCTTCGTGGGCTACGTCTTCGACGACGTTCAGGGCTCGTGGCAGCGTCGGCTGCCAGGGTATCGCGACGCCAACATCGTCGTGTTTCGAGGGGCGGTCGACTCGGCCTGCGGCACCACGTCGTCGGCGGTGGGGCCGTTCTATTGCCCGATCGATCAGAAGGTCTACATCGACCTGGCGTTCTACGGCGAGCTCGAGCGTCGCTTCGGCGCGCCCGGCGACTTCGCGCAAGCGTATGTCATCGCCCACGAGCTCGGGCACCACCTCCAACAGCAGCGCGGCGTCTTGGGCGGCGGCGAGCCCGACTCGGTCCAGGTCGAGCTGCAAGCCGATTGTCTGGCCGGGGCGTGGGCCCGCGACGCCGAGCAGCGCATGCAGCTCGAGGTCGGCGACATCGAGGAGGCGCTCGGTGCAGCGTCGGCCATCGGCGACGACAAGATCCAGCAGCGGACCCAGGGCCGCATCCAACCCGAGACCTGGACCCACGGCTCGGCGGCGCAACGGGTCGCGGCGTTCAAGAAGGGTTATCAGGGCGCGAGCGCGGACGCCTGCGGGCTGTGAGAAGCTGATGCCATGAAGCACCTGGCGTCGATGCTCGTGCTGATGGTGATGGCGGCGTGCGGCGGCGACGATGCTCGAGCCGTCGACATCCCGGTCGTGGCTGCCAACGCGTTCGAGGCTGATTGTCAGACGCTGTGTACGCTCGGCACCGAGGAAGACATCTGCACCGCGAAACATGCCGAGTTCTGTCTCGCCAGCTGCCGCGTACGCACCACAGGCGTCTCGGAGGCGTGTGGTGTTTGTCTGATCGACCAGGGCAGCCCGATCCGCGGCTTCGTCAGCGGGTCGTTTTCGTATTGCGCCACCGGGGGCGCGAGCAGCCTCGCTGGCTGCGAGGCGGTCTGCGACGACGGCGGCGCGGCGGGGCCGGCGCCCGCGCTCGCAGCGTCATGCGCGCTCACGTGCGAGTTTTACATGCAGGATCACCAAGCGCTGGCGTGCTCGTCGGAGGGCTCGGCCCAGTGCCGCCAAGGTTGCGCGGCGGCGATCGCCGGCCGTGATCGCCAGTGCGCCCAGTGCCTCATCGAGCAGACGTTGCCCACGCGGTCCTGCATCAACGACGAGTGCGACTGCGAGCCGCAGTTCGACGACCAGATCTCCTTTGGCTGCGAGGACTACTGCGACGATCAGCTGCCCTGATCAACGTTGGCGGGCGACGCGATCACCTGACGACGAGGGCGGCTGATACGTTGATCCGATGCCCCTAGATCTACGTTATTTGAGCTTGGTCGTTGCGCTGGTCCTCGCGCCCGCAGCCTGCGGCAGCAACGGCGACGACGGCGACGACATGCCCGCGGTTTCCTGCGCCGCGCAAGCGACCCTCACGGTCGCCGGCGTCGCCCGCACTGCCACCGGCGTCGGCACCGTCACCTGCGACGGCGACGCCAGCATCGATCTCGAGGTCTGCGTGCAATGGGACGCCAGCGGTTCCTTCGCCGACACCCAATGCAAGTCCGCCGCTGAATCGGGCATCGCCAGCCTCACCGTCGACAACTTGACCAGCTGCGGCCTCTCCGCCGGCCGCACGTTTCGCGCCCGCGTCAACGCCAGCATCAACGGCGTCGCGCTCGCCGAGGTGCTGTCGGACGAGGTCGTCTGCTTCTGAGCGAGGGCTGACTCGACGCGCTAGAGTCCGCGGCATGAAGCGCTACGCTTGGCCGATCCTCATCCTCGGCGCGTGCACGGTGCGCGAGCCCAAGGTGCCGCGGGCGGCGGCGCCGTCTCAGCCGACGCGGCCCGCGAGCACCGCGCCCGCGTCCGAGCCCGTCACCGACGGGGTGCGGGTCCTCGAGCTGACCTCGACGGCCGAGCTGGTCACGCCGGCGTCGAGCGAGTACGCGGAGGTGCGGTTGGCGGTGAGCCCCGACGGCGCCACGATGCTGTGGGGCAGCACCAACCGGCCGGGCGGGGCCGGCGGCTGGGACGTCTGGCTGTCCCGCTACACCGGCACCGCGTGGAGTGCGCCGAGCTCTGCCGGATTCAATAGCCCAGGCAACGACTTCGATCCCGCCTTCAGCCCCGACGGGAAGTACGTCTACTTCTTCTCCAACCGCGCCGGCGGGCTGGGCGGCGACGACCTGTACCGGGCCGCGGTCGTCCTCGACGGGTTCGGCGCGGCCGAGCACCTCGACGGCGCGGTCAACAGCCCCGGCAGCGAGTGGGCGCCGACGCCGCTCGCCGACGGCTCGCTCCTGTTTGCGTCGGACGGTCGAGGCGGCGCGGGCCGCCACGATCTGTTCGTGGCCGCCGCCGCCGGCACCGGCTTCGCGCCGGCGGTCGCGCTGGCCGGCGAGCTCAACACCTCGGCCGACGAGCTCGACGCGGCGATGCTGGCCGACGGCAGCCTGGTCTTCGCGCGCTCGACCGACGTCGATCACGATCCGATCGCGCTGTTCTTCGCGGCCCGCACCAGCGGTCGCTACGACGTCGGCACCGTGCTCACCGGCGCGGTGAACGTCGAGGGCGGCTTCACCCTCGGGCCGTCGACCGACCCCGGCGATCCGTCGGTGCTGTACTTCTCGGGCCAGCGCCCCGAGCTCAGCGCCGGGCGCAGCGATCTGTATCGCATCGGATACCGCATCCGCTGACGCCACGCGCTGCGCCTGCCAACGTCGCCATCAGCGCTCGCCTCGTCCGGCGATCGTATGCCGGCGCGAGCCCGAACGGATCAGGAGAGCGAGAGCCAGGTCGCGACGGCCTGGCTGAGGCGCTTCGAGAACGACTGCGGGAAGCACTTGATGACGTAGTCGACCGCCTGCTGCTTGAGCTCGGCGTCGAGGGGATCGGGCACTTCCATGTTGCCGTCGTCGGCGCTGGGGCGAATGCCATGGCGCACCACCTCGGTCAGCCGCAGCACATGGAGGCGATTCATGAACAGCGCGTACGCGATGCCGAGGAACAGCTCTTCCGTGGTCGAGTCGAGGGCGGCTGACATCGACGCTTAGATATCACAGGTCGGGCAACGATCACGAACCCCTAGCCGCGCTTGCGTTCGGCGAGCGCGGCGAGCCGGGCCTTCAGCTGGGCCTCGAAGCCCGATTCGGTAGGGGTGTAGATGGGCGTCCCGACCAGCGCGTCGGGCAGGTAGTCGGTCGGAACGTAGGCGCCCTCGAAGTCGTGGGGATACCGGTAGCCCTTGCCGTGGCCCATCGACTTCATGAGCGCGGTCGGTGCGTTCTTGAGCTGGTTGGGCACCGGCAGCGAGCCATGGTCGAGCACCGCCTTGCGGGCCGCCGCGTAGGTCGTGAGCGCGGTGTTCGACTTGGGCGCACAGGCCAGATAGACGGTGGCCTGGGTCAACACCAGCGCGCCCTCGGGCAGGCCGACCAGCTCGAAGGCGTGGAGCGCATTGACCGCGACGCCCAAGGCCTGGGGATCGGCGTTGCCGACGTCCTCCGACGCGAAGATCACCAGCCGGCGCAGGAGGAAGCGCGGGTCCTCGCCGGCCTCGAGCATGCGGGTCAGCCAGTACGCCGCGGCGTCGGGATCGGAGCCGCGCAGGCTCTTGATGAACGCGGAGATGACCGCGTAGTGTTCGTCGCCGGCGCGGTCGTAGGCCAGGGCGCGTCCCTGCGCGGCCTCGGCGACGTGTTCGCGGGTGACCGTGATCGGCGGCTCGGTGCCGGCCAGCTCGACCGCGGCCTCGAGGACGCCGAGGGCACGCCGGGCGTCGCCGCTGGCCAGCGCCGCCAGCTCGGCTAGCACCTCGTCCGAGAGCCCGACCTCGAGCGCGCCCAGCCCGCGGTCGCGGTCGACCAGCGCCCGCCGCACGATGCCGCCGATGACCTCGTCGGTAAGCGCCTCGAGGCGCACCACGCGGCAGCGCGACTGCAGCGCGCCGACCACGCCAAACGACGGGTTCTCGGTGGTCGCGCCGATGAGCGTGACCGTGCCCGACTCGACATGGGGCAGCAGCGCGTCCTGCTGGGTCTTGGAGAACCGGTGGATCTCATCGACGAACAGGATGGTGCGCCGACCGTATTGATCCCGGCGCTGGGCCGCCGCCGCCACCGCCTCGCGCACGTCCTTCACGCCGGCCTCGACCGCTGACAGCGCGATCAGGTGGGCGCGGACGGTCTCGGCCATGAGCCGGGCCAGGGTGGTCTTTCCGGTCCCAGGGGGCCCCCACAGCAAGAGCGACGGCAGCGGCCGACCGGCAGCCAGCTGGCCCAGGAGCTTGCCGGAGCCGAGCAGGTGCTCTTGCCCGGCGAATTCGGCGAGCGATCGCGGGCGCATGCGCTCCGCCAGTGGCTGCCCCACGCGGCGGGCCGCGGCGCTCTGCGCGAACAGGTCTTCGGGCACGGCAGACCATTCTGCGGAAGTTGCAGCGTGTCAATGAGGCGTTGCGGTTGGGTACTGGTGACGGGAACCCCGGCTACCCGTCCAGCCATCCCCTCCCTGCCGATCCGTGATCTCTGGCGGTTAGCTGCGATCGAAGGGCGGGGCCGTCGTGGCACCACGCTTGCTTTGTCTGGCGGCATGCCCGCCCTCGACAACGTGTACCAGTACCGGCTGCTGCTGGGGAAGTGCGCGTCGGGGGCCGGCCTGTCCTTCGACGAGATCGAGACCCTGACCGCGCTCGAGGCCGCTTTCGTCGGCGATGACGGCCCCAGCAGCGACGGGCGCCGCTTCCGCCGCGAGGCGGTGTCGCTGCCGGCCGTGGTGCGCGGCGGCAAGCTCCACGATCCGGTGAACGTCGCCGACATCGGCCCGGGCGGCCTGGTGTGCAGGAGCGCGCCCTACGCCGAGCTGGGGACCGCGGTCGAGATCGTCATCGACGACGTCGAGCTGGGCCTGACCTACCGCTTCAAGGCGCGGGTCCAGTGGATCCGCGAAGACGGCGACGACTACCTGCTCGGCTTCGCGTGGACCGGCACGCCGGTCTTGCTTCGCCACAGCAACTCGCTCCCGACCGACCAGTCGCTGGCCCAGATCGCCGCCTAGCCACTGGCCTTTGCGACGCGGTCGCGGCAAGGTGGCTCGCCGATGGCGGAAAACCTCTACGACATCCTCGGCGTGAAGAAGGACGCCGGCGCCGACGCGATCCGCAAGGCGTACCGCAAGCTGGCGCGCAAGCACCACCCCGACGTCAACCCCGGCGATGCCAAAGCCGAGGCGACCTTCAAGACGGTCTCGTCGGCGTACGACACGCTGTCCGACGAGAAGAAGCGCGCCGCCTACGACGAGTTCGGCGACGCGTCGCTGTCGGGCGGGTTCAACGCCGACGCCGCGCGTGAGAATGCCCGCGCCCATCAGCAGTGGTCCCAGGCCCGCGGTCGCCAGCGCAGCGGCGGCTTCGACCAGGGCCCCGTCGAGTTCGACTTCGGGGAGATGTTCGGGCGGGCCGCGCGCGGGCCGCGGCGCGGGCAGGACCTGCGGGCATCCTTCGAGATGGATCTGCGCCAGGCCATCGAGGGCGCCGAGGTGTCCCTCGACGTGCCCGGGCAGGGCACCGTCCGCGTGCGCATCCCGCCCGGCGCCGACGACGGCTCGGTGATCCGCCTGGCCGGCAAGGGCGGCGCCGGGACCCAGGGCGGCCCGGCCGGCGACCTGGTCATCGAGACCGCGGTGCGGCCGCACCCGCTGCTGCGACGGAGCGATCTCGACCTGTACCTCACGCTGCCGGTGACGCTCGACGAGGCCTACAACGGCGGCTCGGTCGAGGTGCCCACCTTCGACGGGCCGGTCGTGCTCAAGGTGCCGGCGCGATCGCAGACCGGCACCAAGCTGCGGCTGCGCGGCAAGGGCATCCCGCGCAAGGATCGCCGGGGCGACTTCTACGTCGAGCTCGAGGTCCGGCTTCCGGACCAGGCCAGCGAGGCGCTGACCGAGGCCCTGCGCAACACCGCTGAGCTGTACACCGCGCCGGTGCGGGGAGCGCTGACGCTGTGACCCGGTATTCGTACCGGCAGCTGGTCGAGCTGGTCGACGGCGATCACGAGCTGATCGCGCGCCTGGTCGCCGAGGGCGAGATCGAGCGCGACGAGGACGACTGCGCGCTGGTCGACGTCGACCGCGTGCTGGTCGCGCACACCTTGGTCCGCGAGCTCGGGATCGACTGGCCCGGCGTCGAGCTGGCGCTGCGCCTCCTCGATCAGCTCGGCGCGGCCCGCCGCCGCATCGTCGAGCTCGAGGCCGCGCTGGCGCGACCCCCGCGCCCGCCGCAAGCCTGAGCTTCCCGATGAAGCCGAACCTCGCCACCAACGGCCCGGACTTCACGACCGAGCACGGCGTGAACGCCTTGCTCGACCACTGGAAGAGCTTCGGCAACGGCTGGCTGCTCCTCGACATGCTGCTGGTGCTGGCGCTGGCGCTCGCGCTGGGCGCGGTCATCGCGTACCACCCGGCGAGCCGTCGCCGGATGTCGAGTCTCGAGCACGTCGAGCAGCCCAAGACGTTCCTCATGTACTCGCTGGTCGCCGCGATCATCGCCCTCATCGTGCAGGTCCAGCCCGCGATGGCCTTCGTCATCTTCGGTATCGGCGGGCTCATGCGGTTCCGCACCGAGGTCGGCAACGCCAAGGAGACCGGCCGCGTCATCCTCGCCACCGTCATCGGCCTGTGCTGCGGCCTCAAGATCTTCATCGTCGCGGTGCCGGCCACCGCGATCGGCTGGATCGTGGTGTGGTTCCTCGAGCGTCAGCGCGCTGGCATCATCCGGGTCTCGGGCGTCACCGAGGCGGCGGTGCATGAGGCGGTGCGAGCGTATCGCGAGGCGATCGCGCGCCAGGGCTGCCGCATCATCGGCGAGCAGAACCGGTTCGTGCGCCGCGAGTTCCTGTTCGTCGTCGAGGCGCCGCCCGAGCTGGCCCGCGAGACCCTGTCGAACGCCCTCGACGAGCTCCCGCAAGAGCTGCGCGGCGTCGTCGACTTCGAACAGCTGTGACCGCGGTGCTACCTTCGGGGCCGATGCGCGCTGTCCTCGCGATGGTCCTGGTGCTGGCGGGTGGCTGCTACACCAACGCGTTTTCCAACCAAGCCGCCGGCAAGAAGCTCCAGCAGCGCGACCTCGAGCGCGCGCTGCCGTCGGTGCTCGAGGTCGAATCGCCGGTGCCGGGCGAGCCGCGCACCGCCCACGTGCGGGTCTGGGTCGACGAGGATTTCCGCGCGCAGAACCTGCGATGGCGGACCCAGATCGAAGAGCAGATCGACGAAGCCAACCAGTTCTTGGTGCCGGCGATCGGCATCCAGCTCGACGTGAAGGCGATCGAGCCGTGGCCGGTGCGCAGCTCCGACCAGCGGCTCGCCGACGTGCTGGGCGCGCTCGAGCAGGTCGATCCCGGCGACGACGTCGACTGGGTCATCGGCTACGTGTCGTCGCTGTCGCTGGTCGGCGCGACCTTCGAGCAGCTCGGCGTGGCGCGCCCGCTGGGCCGTCACGTCGTGGTGCGCGGCTACGCCGACGGCGCCGAGCGCAAGAACTTCGAGCGGGCGTTCCCCGACACCAGCCAGGGCGATCGCGAACGGGTCCACCAGGCCCGGCGTCGCCACAAGCAGACCGCGATCTTGCTGCACGAGCTCGGGCACACCCTGGGCGCGCCCCACGAGACCGACGCGTCGTGGGTCATGCACGCCGTCTACGACACCCACATGGCGACGCTGTCCGCGCCGAGCCGCGAGCTGATGCGGCTCACGCTCGAGACCTGGCTCAACCCGCGCGCGACCTGGGACCCGCGCGCGGTGGCAGCCCGTCTGCAGAGCTACTTCGAGGCCAACCCGTGGGGCGGCTGGATCGACGACGATCGCGCGGCGCTCACCGCCGAGCTGCGCGCGTTGTCGTACCAGACCGGCGGCGCCGGCCCGGGTCCGGTGCTGACCGTGCCGCCCGAGGCCTTCGACCAGTTCCACCGCGCCGAGACCTTGGCCCAGGCCGGCAAGCTCGCCGAGGCCAAGGCCGAGCTCGACTCGCTGGTCGCGGCCTACCCGGCGACGCCCGACATCCGCGAGGCGATCTGCGAGGTCACGATCGCGACCGACGGGCCTTCGGCGGCGACCACCGT
>Ga0105046_10001254_pt1 | contig 38670 bp, 35 predicted proteins | sample MAT03_FD_78385 | JGI IMG/M metagenome (GOLD analysis project Ga0105046, IMG submission 78385) | Freshwater microbial communities from Lake Fryxell liftoff mats and glacier meltwater in Antarctica - MAT-03 (megahit assembly) | ecosystem: Environmental > Aquatic > Freshwater > Ice > Liftoff... | reverse complement strand
GCCATCAGAACAGCGCGCGGCTTTCGTACCTTCGATGCGCTCGAAACTGCCTTGTTTCATAGGCCAGGCCAACTTCCTGAGCCTATCCTTTTCACCCACAGATTCTGGTGAGGAGCCGAAATCCTATGCATCGGCGTAAGATGGGTAGTCTCTACCTGTCGATCGCCGATCGCATGCTGCCCGAATCGGCTCGCCTGGCTCAGTTCGGCGACGCGTCGGAGCGGTTGGTGGATTTTCAGAAGCACCACGTAGTGATTTCGGCCCATACCAAGCAATTTTATCCGTGGTACGTTATTTTCAATGCAGTTTGTAGTTTGTTCGCGAAGCTGTTCGGTTGTTGCGCTTGCTGCTCTTATTACCGCTGGCGGCCTTGCAGGATGCTCGGGTCAGGTGGGACAGAGTGAGCCCCGTGACCCTGATGAGGGTGAAGGTGGGACAGGGGGCGAACTGGTCACACCTGAGGTACCCATCGACCTATCGGTCAACCCGCCGAGGGTGGAACCGCCCGACGAATGCAAGGGCGTGTCTCGCATGGGCCCGTCTCCCATGCGCCGCTTGACCAATCTCGAGTACGCGAACACCGTGCGAGATTTGCTTGCGCGTCCGAACAGCAGGGAGCTTGTCGCCTCCTTCCCGGCCGAAGGCGCGGGTCACGGATTCGATAACAATGCAGACACGAGTGCCATCCCGAAGCTCCGCACGCAAAAGATGTTCGAGGCAAGTCGAGTTGCCGCCGACGGATTCGATCCGACCAAGGAGCTCAAGTGTGCGGTGACGGCGGTCACCGAGACCTGCGTGCGAGAGTTCATCAATGCCTTCGGAACAAGGGCCTACCGACGGCCACTCACGGCCGACGAAGGAACTGTATTACTTAAACTCTACAACAGTTTCGGTGCAGAATTTACGGTTGGAGAGAAGCTCGACACGGTGGTTCAATCGATGCTGCTGTCGCCGCAGTTTAACTTCATGGCCGAGCTTGGTGACGAAAGCGTGATTGGCAAAGAAGACGGATACGTTGGCGTATCGTCGTTCGAATTGGCATCGCGCCTGTCCTATTTTCTGTGGGGAACGATGCCGGATGCCGAGCTGTTTGCAGTGGCGCAGTCCAAAGCGTTGTTGAACACCAGCGTTATCCAGGAGCAGGTCAAGCGGATGTTCTTTGACCCCCGCACCCGGGAGAGTGTTCGTAATTTCGCTGTTCAATGGACCGAGCAAGACCGCCTCAAGCGCACCAAGGATCTCAAGGTCTTTCCGAGCTGGAATGACCTTGTTGCACGTGATCTTGAAGCGGAGACCGCAACATTCATTGAGAAAAGCATTGTCGACGCCCGTGACGGTTGGAAGAATCTCATGACGGACCGCCGCGGTTTCGTGACCAGCCGGACTGCACCAATCTATGGTGTTTCTTTACCTTCAGGAACCGCTGCAACTGCGACCGTCGAAATGATGCTTCCGGACACACGCCCGGGATTCCTCACGCGGGCGGGGTTTCTCGCTGGCTTCGCGCAGGCCAAATACCCTTCTCCCATTCAGCGGGGCATGTTCGTGCGACGCGAGTTCCTGTGCCAAAATCTGGGGGCACCACCGCCCGGCGCCGAGACTCAAATGCCTCCCCCAACACCGGCGGGCGCGACCAACCGGCAGATCAAGACCGCACATTCACAACAGCCCCAGTGCAAGGCCTGCCATCAACTGATCGATCCACCGGGATTTGCATTCGAGTCGTTCGATGCCATCGGCAAGAATAGCCTTACAGAAGTTACCGAATCCGGGCAAACCGCGATGGTCGACACCTCGGGTTCCCTTATTGGCACCGATGTCGATGGTGATTTCAACGACGCCGGCGAACTTGTTGGGATGCTGGCACGCAGTGCCGAGGCCCAAACCTGTGTTGTGACACAGTGGTTTCGATATGCCCGGGGTCGGCTTGAGTTGCCCGATGACGCGTGTGCAATCGCCGATCTCACCGGAACCTTCAACGCCAGCGGCGGTGATTTTGCGGTGCTGTTCGCAGCGCTTGCGACATCAGACGGCTTTCGCTTTCGCCCTGTGACCACGAACTAACAGAAGGACCCCAGATGTCATTTAAAGGATTCGTTCCCGCAAGAAAAGGGTCTTCGCTTTCTCGTCGGTCGCTGCTGCGCGGCTCCGGTGGTGTTGCGCTTGCTTTGCCGTTCCTCGAAGCGATGGAGCGCAAGGCCTTCGCAGCACCGCCGAAACGATTCATCCTTGTGTACCACACGCAAGGCATGTTCATGGACGAGTGGCAGCCAAAACCCAAAGCGGGGGGAGCGCCCACCAAAACCGAATATGCTGCAGACGAGTACGACATGAATTCGCTGTCGGCTGATCTGGCGCCGTACAAGAACGATCTGTTGTTTCTGACAGGCCTTGATAACAAGATTTCACCCGGCGGCAACGCTCATGAAGTTGTTTTCAACAACCTGATAACGGGCAAAAAAGCGACCGGCCAGGGTTTTTTCCAGTCAGGCGGACCCTCGATTGACCAGGTGATTTCAACGAAGATCTATGGCGCGGCGACGCCGCGTTCCCGCATCCTGCACCTCGGACCAAACTCTTCGTGGCACGTTTGTTACTCGGCGAAAAATTCGCCCGTAAGTCGCGAGTCAAATCCGGCCGAAATCGTCAAAAACCTTTTCATGGGCGTGTCCACTGGCGGCGCGTCGACGCCTGATCCTTTGCTTGTAAAGGAGCGATTGCGCAACCAGCGCATGCTCGACGCGGTCAAGGCAAACGGCGACGCTTTGCGAACGAAGTTGGGCGGTGATGACAGAAGGCGCGTGGAAGCTTATCTGAACGACCTCGGGGAGCTCTCAAATGGCCTATCCGCGCCAATCATCCAGGCGTCCGCGAGTTGCGGAAAGCCAACCGTGAACGGCAGCGATGCCTACGACCCCCGTTCTTCGGATCTGTCATCCATTGCTGCGATGGCGTTGGCCTGCGATCTCACGCGTGTTATCACGCTCGACTTCGGCGGACCTGACAACGGCATGCGCAACTACATCAAACGTCCGGACGGCATGCCACTGCCAGCCGCCAGCACCGATTGGCACCAGGACGTGGTTCACCGGGCATGGCAAAAGCCGGGAGAATTCGGTGGAACGGTCAGCAACATTGCGGAAGCTAAAATGAACTTCCGTGCGGCTGCGAAATACATGCAGGGAACGTTTGCGAATTTGATCGGCAAGATAAAGGCGGTCCGCGAAGCGGATGGGTCCTCGCTTCTCGATCACACTGCGATTCTTTATGTAAACGAATTTGGTGAAGAAACGCACGGGTTCAAGAATTACCCGTTCATGATTGCTGGAAAGGCTGGCGGTGCCATCCGTCCCGGCCGGTGGTTGAGGCATACCGGTATTTCCCACCAGCGCCTGCTCCTGAGCATGTTGGCGACCTATATTCCCACCACCGATCCCGCATTCACGGGGTTCGGTGAGCCCGAGTGGAACGTGGGCGGTCCGCTTTCAAACCTCGGCTGACAGGAGGGCGGTGTTGTCGCTCCGCTCCGGAGACCCGCGACCGGGGCGTCAGAGAGGATTTCGACCCAAACGTTTGCGTAATGTCTACCGATCCGCCAGAAGCCGTCGCCAAGATCATGGCAGCGTCTCTTGGCAGCACGAGCCTGGGCGGAACATCAATGGCGATACGCCCCCAGTTTTACTTTCCGCGGCGGACGCACCGGCTTACCGTGTCACGCATGCGTTGTGAATCGCTGTTGAAGTTTTGGCGTTTCAGTTCATGGACGACGCTGGTCGTCCTCGTCCTTCTATCGCCTGCACAAAATGCGCAGGCGAGTGTGATCTGGACCGGCGATTTTGAGACCGGGACGATCAAGCAGTGGAGCTACTTTTTTACCGAAGCTCAACTCAAAGTAGTGATGACGCCGGTGCGAGCCGGGAAGTATGCCCTCGAAGCGACCGCCAAGGCGACGAACGATCGTGTTGAAGTTCAACATGGCAGCTCGACCGCCAAGGAAGGCGACGAGCGGTACTACGGTTGGAGCGTGATGACTCCAAAGGCGCTTGGTCCAAGTGATCACCAGACCGGTTATTTCGAGACGAAGCAGTCCTATATGCAAATCATGGCATTTTCGATCAAGGGGACTGATGTCTCTCTGGATCTACGTCCGCCCAATAACCGGCGTATCTGGAGCGGCAAGGGAAAATTCACGATCGGTGTGTGGCATGACTTTACCATTCACATCAAGTGGTCCAAGGATGCCGCCATTGGATTCATCGAACTTTGGTTTGATGGCCAAAAGGTTCTCACCCAGACGCCGGCGCAGACCTTGTGGGACGGCAACGGACCGTTCTTTCAGATTGGATTGTTGAGCGGAGTCGCCGGAGAAGTGGTCTACGTTGACGAGGCACGCGAGGGGACGACGCTCGCCGACGTGCAGCTCGCTCCACTTTTGGGCGGGACCGGTGGAGCCGGTGGTACGATTGCCATGGGTGGCAGCGGTGGCTCTGTCGTCATGGGTGGAACTGGCGGCACGACCAAGGGTGCAACTGGCGGGCAGGCCGGAACAACCGCGATGGGCGGCGCAGGTGGGCAAATTCAGACGACGGGGAGTGCGGGCGAGAGTGGCTCAAGCGGACAGTCCGGCAATGCGGGCAGCGTCGGCCAAAGCGCGGGAGCCGCCGGTGGTACGGAGGCTCCAACCGACAACAAGAAATCCGGTGGCGGATGCACTTTCAGTGGCACCGGGAACGCACGGTTTCCCGGGGTGCTGCTTACGATACTTATGGTGGTCGGCCGCGCGCGCCGCCGCAGACCCTGACCCGTTAGAACCCAGAGGCCCCAGGTTGCCTGAGGCCGTTTGCGATCCCCGTGGGCACGATGATCTTGTCACGCCAACACCAGAACAACAGGGTATCGATGCCACCCGCGATCGCACCCCAGATCCACTTTTGTTGGTCGGCCGGTAGCACCGGGTTGTGCGGCTCGATTCCCTTCTTGTTTCTGGCTGCTGAATGTACATGTACAGTGAAGTTGGCAAAGGCGGCGTCGTCCATTTGCCACCACGTCGGAAACACCGATGATCCGACACCATCCAGTACGTCGGCGAAGGCAAAGTCGTTGCCACGGTCAAGTGGGATCCGAAGTTGGCAACGTTGCCGGAATGAAGTTCGCAGGGAGACCGTTCGCTTTGGGAGCGGATGGGTTACGATCGCTTGGGCGGAATGGCACGCGAGCACATGCAACTTGAGCCTCGATTCTGACGTGGGATGGAACTGGCGATGTCATCATCAACAAGCGATCTTTTCCCAGCACTCGCCTCGGTAGCGGAATCCATGGGCGTTTCCCACATGTGTTCCTCGATAAAGTTGAATTGGGAATTTGGGCCGGTTACGACAACACCGGCGGAGCCAAGCGAAATCCACTGCGGACGAGATCGCGCACCCTGCGCTTGCCGGCGATGGAGTAGGCGAGCTTGCCTTCTTGCTCTGCCGTCAGGGTCCCTCCGAGGCTAGTGATGGCGTGGGCGTACTCGATGACGTCGGGATCGGGGACCCATGCGAATTCTGGATCGATGTCGTGGCCGAATTCGAGACGGTCGAATGCCGCAGACAATGACGGGAGCGCGGCCGGATCCCCGTAGGTTTCGAGCGGGAGCGCGCCGAACCTGGGATCGTCATCAACCCTCGCGAGGAGTAGCCGGAGGATGCGGTCGTCCCGTACGCCGCACTCGGCGAGGATCCATTCGAGGGTCGCGCGCACCTCTGCGTCAGCGTTTGCCGCATGGAATGCGAGAACCGGATCGACGAGAGCCGCACCGAACTTCGGCAATCGACGTAGGATCGTTTCGCGCACCGGATCCTCTATGTCAGTTTTCGTGAGCGCATTGAGCAAACGCAAGATCTCGGAATTCACGAGGCAATGATACATCGAAGATCGCGCGGGCGGAGGCCAAGGCTGTTCGCAGAAGACGCCAGGCGCGGGTGCTCATGGCTTGCCGATTTTCAATCTCAGCATCAGTGTCTTTGGATGCAACGGTGACGACTGAAAACCGTGGTGTTCGTAGAAATCCTTGGCGCGGTCATGAAGCGCATGCACAAGCAACGCGCGGACACCGGCATTCTGAGAAACCACCACAGCCCGGTTAACGGCGTCTCGCAGTAGGGATGCGCCAAGCTTGATGCCCTGCGCGCGATGGTCAACCGCCAGCCGAGCCAGTACCATCACCGGAACTGGATCGGGCATGTTCCCACGCACCGAGCTGGTTGCCATTGGGTGCGAAACAGCGCCCGCAGCCATGGCGTAGTAACCGCAAATACGGCTGTCCTGATCTGACACGACAAACGTGCGACTGGCACCGCTCATTTGGTTGGTCATTGCGCGGCGTTTGAGCCACTCGTCGAGAACGGTTTCACCACACTCAAATTCATCCAGTCGGTGGATGGCCTCGAGCGGCTGAGGTGCGTTGAGTTGCAAGTTCACCTCTTGACGGTGGCCCAAGGAGCCGTCACCGCCATGAGGCGCTCAAGCCCTGGATTGTGGCTGGGCGGGGCGTCGAGCATTGCTGTGAACTGCTGGAACTTGTCGGCACTCAGGCTGAAGAAAACCTGGTCAAGTATGACCGCCTGCGCCTTGTCGCAGGCAGCCTCAAGCATGAAGTCTGAACGGTTCTTGCCCAGCAGGGTTGCAGCGTGATCAATCAAGTCGCGCTGCTCGGGCATTGCCCGTAGGTTAATGGCGGCGTCGCGCATGGTTATCTCCTTTGAGCGCATACACAATAGATATACGAAGCATGGGCTAGACGTGTAGCTGTTGTCAATACGTTTCACAAGGGTGTCAAGGGAGGAACGGAACATCCGGACGCAAGGCTGGCGGACGTGAAAGGCTCTCGGCGTCGATTCGCTAAATCAGGCGCTCATCGTGCAAGGTTTCGAGGTGTACCTTCCAGATGATGAAGATCTGGCTCGGACTACCCCTTGTATTCGTACTCGTCGGATGCTCGGGCGATGGCTCGACGAAGTTAGACGACGGCAACGTGGAAAACGATTCCTGCTTGGGAACCTTTTCCACCAACACCATCTCCTGCCAAGGCCTGATGAAGGGCCAAGAGAGCGTGGTGCTCGAACTGACATCCATCGAAGGCGACGTGCCTGCGGTCCTTCGCACCGGGACCTTCAACTGTGCTACCAATCCCTCGACCGGCCTCTTCACTCTCTACTCCAACCTTGAGGGAGATTGGCCGAGCGACTGTGTCTACCCCTGGTCGCTCAAGGTTTCGATTACGAAGAATGAAACCGCTACAGAGTTGACCGCCAATGGAGCCAACGCCAATCCGGGTCCCGGGAAGATCGGCCTTCGTCTGGTGACCGAAGCAGAAAGCTGCTCCGAGGGGAGCTACGAAATGATCCCCAACGGCGTGGGAACCGTGACCTTGACTGATGTGCCGGTGGAACAGTCGACCTGCGCCCATTTCGCACTCAACGCCGTTGAGCTGCTCAACGGAACGTCGTCCGTGCGAATTAGCGGGACGCTTAAAGTCAAGCGCCTCCCCATTGGCGCCCCATAACAGCCGAGCGGGCGGCCGCGATCGGATGTGTGCGCTGTCGCGACGACGTTGTGCTACCCTACGGTCCTTCCGAAGGGGACCGGATCCAGCGATTCTGAAGACCTGGGATTGATACGCAGTGGCGTGGCCTGGGTGGGTGCCAAACTCGTTTATGGACTGATTCGTTTGTTCGGTAGGAACTTCCGTGTTGCGGATGTCGGAGCGTGCTTCGGTTGCACTATCGGATGCGCCTTCGGACACTGGCAGACGGAAGCCCGTTAAAAGTAATACGTGCCGGTGATGCGTAGGTTAAAGGGATTGCCGGGCGAGAACGAGACGTCTTCGCAGCCCTGGAAATTGCCGCTGGAATCGGCGGCGGCGCGGGTGCCCGCCGGGCAGGCTCCGGCGGGTGGGGGCGCGTTGCCGGGAGCCTCGCCGGCCACACGTGTTACGGTTGCGAACTGCGCCGCCTTGTAGCGCTGGTTGAGCATGTTTTCCAGGTTGACGGCCAGTTCCACCGAACGCCACCGGTAGGCGACGAACGCATCAAGAACCGTGGTGGCCTCGGCGGTGAGGAACTTGTCTTCGGTGGCCGGGCGCTCGGCAATGTGTAGGCCACGAATCGAACCACGCACCCCACTCGAATGAAAGGCCGACACGCCGCCCGAGGCGGTGAGCCGCGGGGCCAGTGCCACCGCGTTGCCATTGCCAGCGTTGTCGCGGTACTTGGCGTCCGCCACCGTCACATCGGCGTCCGCGAAGAGCCACGGTTGAATCTCCCAGCGGCCTTCCCACTCGATGCCCAGCCGCCGGGTGGCGCCCCCCGCTTCGGTCACGCCCTCGTCGCCTATCCAGACCGTTTCGCTTGCCACATCGATGCCCCACAGCGCCAGCGCAGTTTCCACCCGCCCGCCAAGCAAACGGGTGCGTGCGCCCACCTCGTAACCAACCGTGCGGGTAAGCGGCGTGACCGGCTGCACGGAGCGCACCACGCCGCGGGCATCATTCGAGTGAAACCCGTACCCGAAATTCAAGAACAGATCGGTGGATCGATGTGGCGACACGATGACGCTGGCCTTGGGGCTGACCTGGCTTGCGCCCCGGGTGCCGGAACTGCGCGTGCCGGTGGTGGTCAGATCTTCCAGCGCATCGTTGACCTGAAAGGTGAAATGATCGGCGCGCACGCCTCCCACCACGCGCAGCCAGCGCGCCACTTGCACTTCTTCCTTGGCCCATACCCCAACGGAGGATTCCTGGATGTTGGCGTCGACCACGTTGCTCAGCCGCTCGCGGCTGCGGTTGTAAGAAAGTCCGTTGGCAATGTCGTCCGCGCGCGCGTCGCCGCCCAGCGCGGAATCGAACACCAGGCCATGCCATCGGCGCAACCAGCGGTAACTGGCGCGTGCCCCGTGCACGGTGCGGTTGTCGCGCTGTTCGATCTGGTCGCCGTTGATCGGGTCTCGCGAATAAAAGGTGAAATTCGAATACAGGCGAAAGTCGTACAGCGTGAGGTAGGCGAGCGCGCGGAACTCGCTTTGCGGGTCGGGCCGCAAGCGGTACGCCACAAAGACATTTTGCCGATCGGTGGTCCCGCCCTCGGTGGGATCAAGCGATCCAAAAAAATCTACTTGCCCGGCCTTCACCGCGCGCGACGGCAGTTGCCCCGACGCATTCCAACTGCCGTTGTACTGGCTGGCCCCGAAGCTCAGCGTCGATTGATCGTCGATGTCGTAGGTGAGCTTGGTGTAAAGGTTGAGCTTGGTGAACCCTTCGGGATTCTGAAAAGGCCCGTTGGTGCGCACGATCTCGGCAGCGAATACGGGGGCCAGGCGATCGTTGACCCGAGGCGCGGCGATGGCGACCGAACGCAGAGTGTCGAACGAGCCGCCGCCGAACGACGCGAACGACTCGGCGTGATTTCGGGTGACCAGGTTGATCGATCCGGCGGTGGAAAAATCGCCGTTCTCGGTGAAGTACGGACCCTTGGAAACTTCCACCCGCTCGACCAGCTCGGGGATGACAAAGTTGGCGTCAGCGTAGCCTTGGCCGTGGCCGTGGCTGACCATGTTGATGGGAATGCCATCGAAGGACAGCGCGATGTCGGTGCCGTGATCGGCGTCGAAGCCGCGCAGCAAAAATTGAGTCGCCTTGCCGCCCCCCGCGTGCTGCACCAGCATCAAACCCGGTGTGACACGAAACAGATCGCCCGGCCGCAAGATGGGGCGCAGGCGCAGATCGCGATCGCGCACCGTACGGGCGGATGCGGCGGTGAGTGGACGCTCGGCCTGTATCTCGATGGTAACTTCTTCCACCCCCTCGATTTGCAGGGGCGTTTGCGCGTCGGCGGGATCGAGATGGGTTGGCGGCAGCGGCACCGCTTCGGTGTGCGTGTGTCCCGGCGCGCTGAAGCGGTACTCGAAATCGATGCTGGTCGAAACCGGGCGGCCGTCGAGTTTTCCGGGATGGAACTTCAGTTTCCACCCAGCCGCCAGCGCCGCCTCGTCGAACAGTGGCCCGACACCGCGTTTCACGGTGGCGCTTGCCACATCGCCCTCGAGCGTGATCTGTAGCGCGAGGATCACAACCCCTCCTTGTTCGAGCCGCATCGCCTCGGCGGGATAGACGGGCTGCACGAAGGTCTTGAGCGTGGGCGCTGCGTACGATCGCGGCAGCGTCGGCAAGGCAGGGACGTCGTCGTCACCGTGGGCCCGTGCGGCGGTGGGAATCAACAACAGCGCCGCGAGCAAGTAGCGCGCGAGCGGGGTAGCATTGGGCATGCAGGGCGGTTTACGCGATCGCAAGCAGTGGCGCAAACATCATATGACGTGAGCCGTCTGCAACCAGATACTTTGTCCGACGAACTCACATCGCGACGAACGCGGGCGCCAACATCAAGTGGATGGCGCGCGCGTCGTGCGCAACACGCATCGTTTCTATGCGTATAGGGTTGAGCCTTTGTTCTTCTTTTCACGGTCGGAAGGGCTCCGATTTTCAGGGTCGCTCAACGCTGAAGCGGTCTGGTGTTGCGTATGGAGAGTATCGTCGCGTAAATTCTCCTCGGCTTGACACCAGTCGGATTCCGCGGAGCCGTTCTCCCCGTTTCGTTCACAATAGAGCTGGTAAGCCCGTGATCGAATTTGATCTGTTTTGAGTGTTTCCATTTTGCCATTCCTCTGGGTTGCGCTTGTTCTCATTGTCAGCGCGGACGTTTGTTCCTCGCTGAACCCAACAAGTAGTGTCACTGGATCGGCGCGCAATCTATTCGGAAATTTCGGGGTGCTTGGTCCAAAAAACCAACGTGTTTTTCCGGCCACTGTGCAATTTCAACCTGTACGATGGCCACATGAAGATTCTCGTTACCGGCGGAGCTGGGTTCATTGGCAGCCATGTTGTGGAACATTTCCAGGGCAAGGCAGACGTGCGTGTCCTCGATAATTTGCGTTCCGGGTTCGAGCACAATCTGGAAGGGTTGCAGCACCAGTTTATTCGCGGGTCGATTCTGGATCGTCAAACCGTCCGGGAAGCCGTCGCTGGCGTCGACTATGTTTTTCATCTGGCCGCCATGATAAGCGTGCCTGAATCGACCGGGGATCCGATCGGCTGCACGGAGATCAACACCACTGGAACGCTGTATGTACTGGAAGAAGCGGCGCGCGCGGGTGTGAAGAAACTGATCTTGAGCAGTTCGGCGGCCATCTACGGCGACAATCCGGTCACACCGAAAGTCGAATCGATGGTACCCGAACCGAAAAGCCCGTATGCGATCACGAAGCTCGACGGCGAGTACTACTGCAAGATGTTTTCGGATTCCGGGCGCTTGCCGACCGCCTGCTTGCGCTACTTCAATGTGTTCGGTCCACGCCAGGATCCGAATAGTCAGTACGCAGCGGCGGTGCCAATTTTTATCGATCGCGCCGTCACGAACCAGCCAATCACGATTCACGGGGATGGCGAACAAACGCGCGATTTCATCTTCGTGAAAGACGTCGCTGCGGCGAATGCGTTTTTTGCCACGCAATCTGCGGCGGTGGGCGTTTTCAACGTCGGCTACGGTCAGCACATTCGTATCAAGGAACTTGCTGCCAACATCTGCCGATTGACCGATTCGCGATCCGAGATCAACCATACCGCCGAACGTGCCGGCGACGTGAAGCATTCGATGGCGGCGATTGACAAGTTGAACGCCGCCGGCTTCTCCCCAGAGGGCAGTTTTGCCGCCGGTTTACGCGCCACCATCGACGCATTGCAGGCGAAACGCCGCTGACGCCAGGCGGTCATGTCGGTTTTTGCGAACGGTCACGTAGAAACTTCCTAATAGCCTCAGCCGCAATGAAGCGCAGTGTAAGTAGATGACTTTCACCAGGGGGACGAGATGCAGAACATTGGCACTGAAATGTTGCGCGGCTGGCGTAATTACCATTCTCGGGTCGATTTCGGGCTGCGTCAGTTCTGATCCGATTTCGATGGATGCGGGTGCCGGCGGCGTTGGGGGGACAAGGGGCTCAATCGGGACGGGTGTTTCCGCTGCCAGGCTGGCGGCGGGCGCGCGAAACAGTCACTTTCCGCTGGTGGAGGGCGCCACCTGGATCTATCGCCACACAAATCCCACGAAACCTTCGTGGGACGAGACGAATACGATCAAGAGCACGACGTACCTGGGGCGACCCGCGTTCATCTACTCGGATGAGGAAGATGCACAAGGTTTGCGGACGCACAGCACCCTCGAGGTTCGGGACAGTCGCGTGTTTCGGGTTTACAAGGAGACAGCGGTGACTGGGCAGGTCGCGCTTACGGTCACCTACGACCCAGGCTTCCTGCGTTTCGACGAGGCGTGGAACGCCGACGGCCAGACCGTTACCTTGACCAACAACTGGACACAGAACTGTGTGCTGATGAGTGCCGCATCGAAATGTGCACCGGGATCAATCAAACCCGGAATGTCGACACACATATGGACGGTGCTGAAGGCATCGACGACCGTCACCGTGCCGGCGGGGACCTTCGAAGCCATTCAGATTGAGCGGGTTGCGCCGGTCAAGAATGAGACCACGATCTTTTGGTTTGCGGCCGGTGTGGGAAAAGTGCGCGAAGAGACACCGGCCGCTCAGGCCATCGAAGAACTGCTCTCGTTTGAGATCCGTTGATGCCGTTGCAGGACGCAAATATGTCGGTCGCCGCCTTGGAAAGCCACACCGGCGATCGGCAGATGACTGCAGACCGATCGGAGATGAAGTTCGTGATCTCGCCGATGGGCACTGCTGTGCTGGTTCGCGCGGTTTCCGCTCAGTTGCCGACGCATCACTTCCGAGGACCGGACGCGACGTTGTTGCCGGATGGGCTCGAGTACGCAACGACCATCTACTTCGACACCTGCGACCGCGATCTGTACCGCGCGGCCATCGCCGGAAAGCACGATCATCTGAAGGTGCGCGCACGCGAATATTACAGCGTACACCCGTCCCTCACCGAGATCGCGACCGACTTTCGCGATCTGGTACGCCACACCCCCGTGCTGTGGCTTGAGATCAAATACAAACATGGAATGCGCACGCAGAAACGGCGGGTCGGGATTCCCAAACGCGAAGTTCCGGCATTTTTCCAAAGCGGTTGTGTTACCGGAAGCATGGTCGATCTTGTGAAACCGTCCTACGGCGGAGACGCGGGCGAGGTGCTCGAGGAGGTCGCAAGCGTCTGCAGGACGTACGGAAAACCGCTCGAAACCGATTGTGTCGTCAACTATCGGCGAACAGCATGGCAAAACGAAGGGGGGACGCTGCGCATCACCCTCGACCGAAACGTGGCGTCGTTTGCACCTCCGCGGGATCTGTGGACGCGCGATTTTAAGTTCGTTCGAGAGACGCTGGGGACACCGGTGCAGACATTGGAATCCACTGTGGTCGAAATCAAGTCACGTGGCGATCTGCCAGCGTGGCTCGAGGTTGCGTGTTCGCAGAACGCGGTCCGAACAGAAGGCTTTAGCAAGTTCGTTGCGGCATCCCGGGCCGTGCATGGCGAATGAATTGACCACAAAGCGTGCCCTCTTGGCGGCGCGCTGGTTGTTGGCGTTTGTTCTGGTGGCGTACTTCGTTTTCGACGCCGCTCGGCCGGAAGACTCGGAGACCGGTGCGGCGGACGAACCGGACGCGCAGGATCACGCGCTCACCATCGTGCGCCTCAAACCCGCCGAGCTTGCGCCGGGCGGTGCAACGGTTGTGCTCCTGTCCGGTATCGACGAGCAATCGCCGCATGCAATCACGGCGACCATCGATAACGAGCTGGCGGAGATCGTCTACCAGAAAGGCCGCGAAATCGTGGTACGGTTACCGCAATTCGATCGAGGCCACGGCAAGGTCCGCGTACAGCATCTTCAGGTCCGGCAGGGGGATCGACTCAGCAAGCCCCGTGATCTGTGGGTCAAGCAGGTGGCGCGCCGAAAGATTCTTTACGGCGTGATTGGCGGTCTCGCGCTCTTTATCTTGGGGCTTCGCACCTTGCGGCAAGGGCTCGGCGTCTACGCAGGCGGCAGACTCAAGTTGTCGATTGCCCGCTGGACGGGCCGCGCGCCACGGGGATTCGGCGTCGGCGTGCTCGCCGGATCGATCACACAATCGTCCGCATCTTCGGCCGGGGTTCTCGTGGATCTCATCCACTCGAAACTGCTCGGGTTCGGTCCGGCACTTGCCATGCTGCTCGGATCGCAGCTTGGTGCTGCGCTTACCGTTTTGGTTCTGCCGATAGGCTCAGCCCGCGAGGGGCTCTTGATCGTTGCGCTCGGCGTCGCATGGATGGCCCTCTCCGTTGATCGGCGCAGCCGTGCGGTCGGTACGATGTTGGTCGGCCTTGGTCTCCTCTTCTACGGTGTTCAGTTTCTGCGTGGTGGTCTCCAACCGCTCGTTTCGGACCCGGTTGTGTTGCCTTATGTCCGTCATTTCACAGAGGCGGGTGTCCATGGCCTGCTTGCTTCCGCGGCCGCCGGCATCGTGGTGTGCGCGCTGACGCAAGGACCGGGCCCTGTCTTCGCACTTGCGCTGGTTTTGGCCGAGTCGAGCGGTGTTATCGGCCTGCGCGAAGGGTTGGCAATCCTGAGCGGAACAGCGTTTGGCAGCGCCGTGGGCGCCGCGGCGATAGCGTGGCCGTTCGGACGTGAAGCGAGGCGCATGGCTGTAGGGTACCTTGCGCTCGGCGCGACGTTGACCGTGGCCATGCTTCTGACGTTGCCCGTCTGGATCACGCTCGCCGATGTGCTTTCACCCGGTGCACCGGAAGTTCTCCGCTACGGAAAAAAGATCCTGGCCCCGCATGTGGGCATGCATCTCGCGGTGGGTTTCGTGGCATCTCAGTTCCTTCTCGCCGCAATCGCGTTGCCTTTGCTGCCCCTGCTATCGCGAGCGGTCAAGCTCGTGTGGCCACGCGCGGCGATCGGTCGGGCCGAGAAACTCACCTTGATCACCGAGCACGGAATGATGCGTCTCGGCCAGGTGCTCGACAATGTTCGAGGTGCGCTCGAGACCACCGCCGCGATGGCGAGGACCATGGACCGTGCGCGCGCGATCGAAGTGGACAGCGAACTGCTCAAGGCAAGAACGACCCTCGACAATCTGCTGGTCGAGATCGCCGATTGCGGCGCGGAGGTTGATTTGATCCGCTCCACAACGATCGCACTGTCACAGCTCCACGAAGCGATAGCCGGACTGGCGCGGCTTGCAGAGCGCGGGATTGAGGAAGGGTTCGAACTCGATCGCGACGATTTGGGGGCCATGGAAGCGTTACACGCCCGCGTGCAGGCCGCGTTCGCAGCGTTGCGTGCGACGGCAGACGGCAAACAGGCCGAAAATTTGGAGCCGGCGCGGGTGTTGGAGATCCGCATCAACGCGGAGGAGCGGGCGTGCCGCCAACGACTATCCGAACGCCTATCCGGAGCCGATCGGGTGGTCGTCGCCCGGCACATGCACGTCACCAGTGTGCTCGCAGCGTACGAAACCGTCGGCAACTACCTTTTTCGTGCGCACGAAGCGCTGCAAGGAAATCATGACTAGTCTTGGGTTTACAAACGGGCTCACGCTCCTTTTGTGGGTGGCACCCGGGGCCGTGGGCTTTGCCAACGCCCAGACGTCTTCTACGGTTGCGACGCAGGTCCCGGCGAGTGAAGCCGCATCTGCGAGCGAAACTGAAGGATCCGAGCCCGCCCAACTCGATCAAGAGGCATTTCCGGGCGATCCGTTTGGCGATGGTGCCAAGGGAATCGATGGCGGTCCCCTGTCGTTCAGGGTGTTGTTGCAAACGCGTTACGCGACGACGTTTGCAACGAAGAGCACCAACCTGCGTCCCGGTTTCGCGGTGGGTGAGAACTACCTGGTTTACGACAACGACGGTTGGCGGTTGGAGCGGCTTTTTCTGCGTATCGGCGCAGAGCTGACACCGGATGTCGGTTTCAAAGCCATCATCGATTTTGCCCAGCTCAGCGGCAAAGTGTCGGGTGCGGTCAAGCAAGCATTTGCGACCTTCCGGCCGATGCCGAAGCATTTCGAGATTGGCGTGGGAATCATGAAGCTGCCGTTCTCGATCCTTGAGCTCGACCCCAGGTCGCAATACGAATTGACCGACCTGGGTCCGGCCAACGACCTCATCAAAGATCTCGGCTACGGCGGCCGTGACGTGGGCGCTGCGGTCATGGTGGCGCCGCTGTCCAAGCCGAAGCATTTGCGTTTTCAGGTCGGCGTTTATCGTGGCAATTCCAAGGATGAACACGCCTCGCCACTGGGTGCGGTCGGCGGGCGCGTGGAGAGCCGGCCGCACAAGGGACTGCGGCTCGGCGTTAGCACCGCCGTGAAACCCTTCGCCGTTACGTATCAGCGGCCGTTCGAAACCTCGGGCAAAGACGAGCTTCCCATGCCGCCGGATCCGCTTTATCCGCGCGCGAAGCATGAAGGATCCGGCAAGGCCTTCAGCGCCGACATCACGTTCAAACACAAGGGTGCCATGGTGCGAGGCGAGGCGATGCTCGGTGACCGTACCGACCTCGACTCGCGCTACGGCGCGAACACGTTCTGGGCGGTGTGGGGATTGGCCGCGTACCGTTTTCGCGCCGGATCGCTGCGTCTGGTGCCGGCCCTGCGTGCCGAGTGGTTCGACAGCGATCGCGAGCATTCCGTCGGGTTGCGGCGCGTACTGACCGCAGGCGTGAGTTGCATATTTTCAAAGCGCGTACGCTTGATTGTCGACGTCGCGCGCAGTGATGTTCAGGCTGGCAGCCCGCTCTTGCAGCAGCCGCGCCCGTTGCCAGGATTCCCGTACTTTGAACTCAACAACACGCGGATTATCGCGCAACTTCAGGTGGAAATCTAATGAATCGACTAACTGTCAGGCCAATCAGGGATCCCGCGCAGCGCTTCGGGAATCGTCTGCAGCTCTTTGGCCACGCTCTCGATCGTGGCGGACTTTGGCATTTTCAGCAAAAAAACCGTCTGGAGATTCTTGAAATTGTTGCTGTGCCCAAGGATGCGGCAACCGGCCCGGGTGATCGCCTTGCGATAGGCTTCGCACGATCGCGCCATTTCGGTGATCGGGAGTCCGCCGACCGTGAGCACGCGCGCCGCAGAGTTCTCTATCACGTAGATCATGACCCAAAAATAGAACGTGACCAGTATCGCCACGACCCACAGCCCAAGCCCCCAGCACAAACCGAGAAGCGTCGCCATGATGGTATGCCCGGTGCTTTTGGACTCACCTACGTCCGTACGGAATCGCATCAAGCCGCCGATTCCAAAAATGACGAACGCCATCGATGGGTGAACGGCACAGATCACGGCGATCACTGCTCCCACCACCGAGTAGATGATCAGCGTCTTGCGCTGATCGAGGCTGGCCATCGTAATCGGCTTGTCGCGATACGCCGGGTGATACGCCAAGATTGCGCCCGAGGCCGTCGCGGCGAGCAAAACCAAAGCGTATCGCAGATATTGTCCCGGATCCCCGAACCCGCTCCAGCTGGGGTCGAGCACCAGGTGCTGGATGCCATTCAAATCGCCCATCGGTCGGGCAAAGCTATCACGGTGCAGCAGTGACCGACATCATTTCAACGCACACGGCCGGCATGTTGCGCCCTCGGCTCATCGCGTTCGAGGGTGTCGATGGCGCCGGAAAGACGACGGCACTCGCCTTGGTCGCGGCCCGGCTTCGCGAACGCGGCATCCGAGTCTACCTGCCACGTTGCGGTAAAGATCATGCGTCGCGCCCGGTTCGTGCGATCCGCGATCTCACCCGCAATCGCAGCCATGTCGATCTCGACGCACGCGCTGAATTGTTGCTCTATTGTGCGCGCGAAGCGCAGGTCCTCACGGAACTCGTCGCGCCCGCGCTGGCACGCGGTGACACCGTGCTAATCGATCGCTCGTTGCTCACGCCGATTGTACTCGGGTGCGCGCGTGGGTTGCCCCGCGATGTGTGTGAGCGTGCAGCAGACGTCGCCGCCGCCGGGGTGCACCCCGATCTGACTTTGGTGTTTGACGTGGACACGCGTACGAGCCGGATCCGCAAGCGGCTTGAACGCACGCGCAGTCACGGCAACGACGAGGGCGGACGCAAGGGCCTTGCGGGAAGCGCTTTCAAGGAGCGGGTGCGCGATCTATACGCGGCGATTGCGACCAGGCCGGGTCACGCGCTTTTGCGCGCCGAACGTGCGACCCCCGCGCAACTCGCAGAGCGGGCGATGCTGATCATCGAACACGGTGAAAAGGCCGACACACGCGAGGATCAACTCGACGGGATGCCCCTGTGGATGATACCGGGTACGAGCGCGTTTTCACGCGCGCTCGAAACCTTGCCGGTACCTTTGCAGTTGTATTTCGGCGATGGACTGTTGTGCGGGCGTGAGACGCGGTGGCGCACTCACGGAGACGAGCCGGCGCTGTGTGCCTTCGCACTCGATCCTGAGGATCCGCTGCGCGAACAGATGGCAGCGATCGAACCCGAATACGTGTTACGGGGCTACGCGCGTCGCACGCTGTCCGGCCCCGACGATCTTCGCCTGCGGCTCTTCGCCGTCGCACCGGCAGCATGCATTGTTGCGCTCAAGTCCGTCGACGATCCGTGGGCCGATGACATCCGCGAACAAAATGCGGATCGGTACCCGGACGCGGTGTTGATTAGCCTGCAAGGACGCGAGGACGTGCGTGCGCAACAGCTACGCCAACGCTGCTGGCGCGAGGCCGGCGACAATGCGCGCGCAACGAGTTTGACCGCGTGTAGTGGCGCGATGGCCTGGAACGAGCGCGAGGCCTTGTATGAACGCGACCCCGTTCTCGGTCTAAAAAGCGTGCGGGGCTTACCCGATGCGCGCGCGCAGACATGGCTCGATCGCTATGCGGAATCGGCGCCCAAGATCGTACTGGAGGCGCTCGCGGGCAGGGCTGATGCGAAGGCGTACGAACTGCGCGAACAACTGTTCGCCACCGGACGCGAGGTCATCGACAGTTTGCGTGGTCTTGACGACGAAGCGGCATGGGCGCTGCGCGAGCGAGCGATCGATTGCTGGCCTTCGACGGTGGTCCACAGCCTTCTCGGTTTGGAAACGCAACCGCGCGCGCAGGCCATGGTCGCTCGCTGTAATACGCTTAACCTGGGCGACATTCACCTACTCAAGCGCATTCAACAATTCGAAGAACGTCCGTTATGGCCGGCGTGGGCCCGGGAACGGCGGAGTGTCTTGGAACAAGACACCTGAGACCCGTCGAAACCGTGACCCACGCATCGCGGACCGCCCTCGCAGTCGGCAATCTATTCGCGCCGCCACGCCCCCTCGCTGCCCTTGGCGGAAACCCGTTGAGCGGCCGCGAAATCCCGGTGCATATCGTCCTCGCCGACGTACCCGCCTTCTTCCAGGGAATCGTTGAAGTAATCTCCTTCATTCGCATCCTCTTGCGTACGGTCTGTTTTTTCTTCGGTTTGTCTTTTCATTCGGCCCTCCTTGCAATGGCGAGGTCGCGCTGCGTGGCAACATTGCCCACGTGACAAGGGGGGATGCATGGGTAGTGCCATTCGCGCGGCCCCCAGAATCGTCCGCTACGGCGCAAAATGCCTGTGACCCCACGAAACGAGCGGCTGACTGTTTCCATCTCGAAACGGTGAGCACCCGGGCGTCACGGCCGAGTCTGAGGCGGGTGCGTATCGAATGATGTTAAACGCCAACATCGTTCGACTCGATTCAGTGCGGTGCCTGGTCCAACGACCGGGTCGTCACCGTGGGCTTGAATCCGTGTCTGCGGGCCTCGCTGATGGCCCAGGCGGCCAATTCGGCGTCGCTGAAGGATGCGTATTCGATCGAGAAGACAGGCCGCCGCACCGACGCAAGCGCGGCGTTGACTTGGGCCAGGCGCCAGGTGCGCTCCGGCGACGTGGTTTCGCGGTATCCACCGCGGACGAGATCGTAGGTCGCAAAGACACTTTCAACAACGTAGCCGTCGACAAAGGGCGCCGCGTCGAGCAACCCCTCTGTGGCGTTCGCGAGCAGGTAGGCATTCGGAAAGGCTCGCCGCAGTTCGGACAGGAACTTGCGCAACGCCTGGCGCGACCCCGCAAAACGCACTGGATCTTTCTTTTCCAAATAGGCCGCAATATCCAGTGTATCGAGCATGAAGCCGTCGTAGCCCCTGTCCATCAGGCGCGGGGCCTCTTGTTCAAGTAGGATTCCCTGCCATCGTGGGTCGCGAATATCGACGCGAACGTTGTGCTCCCAGTCCGGGTTTAGCTCGACGAGATACGAACTCCCGGCCACGGCAGGCCAATACGGGCGTCCGAACTCGACCTCACCGAGGCTGAGATACGCGAGGCGGATGGTCTTGGGCCCGAATGGTTCGATTGCGTAACGGGGGTGGTCGTTCAAAACCACCAACTCAACCCGCTCGGCGGCGAGCTGCCAGCCGGGTGCGCGGGTTTGCGCGGAGCCTCCGATGAGGATCCACCAGTTCGTGATGCGGTCCAACTGGTTAGCGAACTTGTTCTGTATCACGCAGCCGGTCAAGCCAGCGGCACCCTGGGCGATGATGAGCGCGGCGACAAGATTGATCGCGATTCTGGCTTGTTTGCTCATGGCCATTTGGGATGTCCTTTTCAATAACCGTTCCACCGTTGGTGTTCGAGCAGTGTCCGCGTCGGCATGTTCATTGCAAAGGTTCGTCACGGGCTCTCACTGGAACTTAGATGCGAATCGCCGTTATCCCGACACTTATTATATTGCTGGTTTCATCCCGGAGTGCCCGCGTTCGGGCTGAAGAAACGCCGGGAGATATCCTGCGAGCGGAAGCCGATGCGGCCCTGGCAAAGGGTGATTTCGCACACGCTCAACTGAAGTTCGACGAATACCTAGAGCTTGTGCCCGACGACGCCGAGGCTCGGCGTGACGCGGGACGCGCGGGGATGGCCGCCGGTGACTTCAAGTACGCCGTCCGCGTGCTCGAAACGGCGCACCACTACGCCGGACATCATCGTGACCCTGAACTTCATTATCTCCGGGGCGAAGGGCTTTACGAACTTGGCGAGTTCGCTCAGGCGTTCAACGAACATCGGATTGCGGAGCTGGAGATCGATTCGGCACCCAATGAAAGGATGCGGAGATTGTGGTTGGCGCGCATCTACAGTCGACGGGGTCAAATGGAACGCGCGGACCGGGTCTACGAAAGCATGTGGCCCGGCTCAGATCAGCCCGTCGATGCGGAGGTGGCGATGAACCACGCCGAGGCGCACGTGATGGGACAGGACTGGCCCGGTGCGGAACGCGTACTGCGTCGGTACCTCGATCGGGATCCCGAAAACGTGAGGGGGCGCCTGCTGCTGGCGTGGGCGCTTGAATCGCAAGGCAATCTCGACGCGGAACTGGCCGTGCGCGCCGATCTCGACGCCAACGCATCCTCGGCAGCGATCCATCAGGATTACGGCCGAGCGCTCGAACGCGCCCATGACTACGCCCACGCCCACATCGCTTATGAAGACGCCGTTAAACTCACGGGCAGCCCAGATGCCGCCCTGCTGAGGGCTCGAGATCGCATGCGCTACCGTACCACGCCCGAGGTCGGCGCAATTGCGATGGTGCGATCGGATCGCACAACCAGTGCGCAGCATGTGCAGGCGGGCGTGGCGCTGCCGTTCGGTTCACGTCATCTTGTCTCGTTGCTCGGATGGCACGACGCCCTGAGCGGCGGCTTTCCCGTCGGGCGCGCAAAGGCGACTGGGCTTGCGGCCTCCCTGGTGCTCGGCACGCGTTGGACAGGAAGCCTCACGCTCACCCAACAGATACGGCAGATAAGCGACGAGCCCAGTGACAGCGGGCGCCCGATGCGAATCGATCAAGGTACCCAATTCGGTGAGACCGTCGAAGTGGATACGCCGCTGGGTGCACACGTCCGGCTCAACCTGCGGGGTGAATTCGACACGCTGTGGAGCGATGCCCCCAATACCATCCAGGAAGGCGGCGCCACGACCGGTTTGACAGGACACGTGTTCGTGGTGCCGTTCCTTACGAACAAAAATCTGATCCTGGACACGGGTGCGCAGACGCGGCGGCTTCGGTTGGCGCGCCTTGCTGAAGAAAACGCTGCGCCTGAGGCCTCGCAGGTGCTGATGTGGGCCGGTGCGGACGTGGTGTTGTGGCGCGATCCCACGCGCGCTCTACTTGGCGAGATCCTCGACGACAACTTCATTCGTCCGACCGCGATGACCGACGCGCTCGTGCTGAGCTATCGCCACTATGAGTTGTTTGGGCAATCCGATGCGGACTTTGCGTCGCGCATCTTTCTTTTCGATCGATCTTCGATCGACAACGGATCGTTGGTCATTCGCAATACGTTTTTAGACGGTCGATTCGGATTGGATGTTCACGCGGGCCTTGGCTACGACCACGCGCGCGAGCGGATCCTCAGCCAAGCGGGCCTGTTGTTTCTCGCTGCGCTGTCCGCCGGAACCCGCCTCGGCATTGCGTACGACATCGTTCACGAAACCGCCAACGGGCTTCCCGGCACGCGCCAGACAGGATGGTTAACATATCATGCCGACATCTAACCCATTGGGTAACGAGGGGTCCCCGACGGCGCTGGCCGTTTTACCAGGTGTCCTGGCGGCGCCGTCGATGGGAAAGCGGCAGCCGACGTGGATGGTCGCACGCGAGGCTGGCGCTGCCGCAGTTTTGGCTTTGGGGCTGACCGTTTTGATATCCCGCAACGACCCCGGATTCTCATTCCATCCGCATCCGGCATGGGCGGCTGTGTTGCTGTTGGCGGCACGATACGGAAGCCGGGGTTTGGTTTCGGCATTGCTTGCAGTAAGCGCGATCTTGATTCTGGGATCGCTTTTCGGTTTGAATGTTGGCGATCTCCTATCAGTGATAGCCTCCGGTTCCGATCTGGGTGCCATGACGGTCAGCGTCCTGGTCGCCTGGGTCGCTTCCGTTCATGAGAGCCGAAGCGAAGCGTTGCTCGGCAAGTTGGCCGAGCTCGAAAGCCGTTGCGCCAATGATAACGTCGTTGTTCCGCAGCTTCGGGCAGCGGCGGTGGCGTTGCGCGCGCGGGCCGACCGCCTGCACCACTCAGTCTCGTTCCTGCGCGCGGCCTCCGTGCGTCTTGAGGGCAGCGATGCGGTGTCCGGAGCGTGCGCTGCCTTGGAACTGGCGATAGGACGGACGGGCGCGCGCGGAGGCGTCGTGCAAGTCGCCGAGCAGGAAATTCTGCGAACGATTGCTGCAAGCGGCATGATAGGTGAGACGGTCGGCCTGTCAGCTGGGCGGGCCGCCGGGTCGGAAAATCATCGCGATGGAACCGCCTACGCCGCGTTTCTATCCGGCAAACCAATGCGCGCCATCGATCTGCCATCGATCGCTCCCAACGACAGCGACATGGCGGTGCCGATTACCAGTTCGCAAGGAAACATCATCGGGATCATCGCTCTGTGTGGCGTTCCCCTCGATTCGTTGGGCAACGCACTCTTGAATGATCTGATGCTCATCGCCACCTGGTGTTCCAAGCCCATCCTCGCGCGGCGGTTCGAGCGGCGGCACACCATCGTCGACATCGAAACCGCAACACCGGCTGCCACGCGCCCCACCCTCCAGATCGCGGCTCCGAGTCCCACGCATCCGAACACCGGCGTGCGGGCTGACGAATTAGACCCTCAAAGCCAACGCGAGAAATGGTCATGACAAGCGTCTTTTCAGAAGAATGCGATCCCGCCGTGCGGCGTTTGAAGATCGCCGCGCCTGCGTTGATTCTATCGGGCAGCCTCGAAGTGCTTTCCGTGCTACTGATCATCAATGGATGGGGCGGCGTGGCGTACTTGGCCGCCAGCCTCCTTCATATAGCGGCAGCGGCGGTGATCTGGATGGGAACGCGCGCTTGCAAGAGCCAACGTGAGTTGATGGCGGCGTTGGTGCTGACCTTGCCGCTGGTCGGACCGCCGTTGGCGGCATTGGCTCTCGCCACGGAGGGACGCGGCAACATAGACCAATTCATGCCGCGCAGCCCAGTGGTGGTCAGATCTCTCACGAGCGCCGACGTACGCCGCCTCACCGAGGGACTGTCCGGGTGCGAGGCCTTGATTTCTAGCGATCTCGACGAACGGCGGAAAACACTCGCGCTGCTCAAGCACCGTGCCGACAGCGTATCGATCTCGCTTCTGCGTTGGGCGATATCCGGCCCTGACGGTGATTTGGCCGTCGAGGCCGCCCTGGTGCTTGAGGATCTGAACGTTCGATTCGAGACTCGCGTGGCGTCGGTCCGAACCGCGACCGATGTGGGCTGCACGTTCGACAGTGCGGTCGCGGCGGGTGATGCCCTGGCCGACGGGATTCATTCGGGGCTGGTGGATCCCGAACTGCGTGGGCCGCTGATCCGGGAGGCCCGCCAATATTACGAGCGGTCCCAATCCATCGCGCTCGAACGTCTGCCCGAGATGGCCGTTCGGTGGGCGCGCCTCGAACTTGTTGCGCGAAGTCCGGACGCTGCGCTCGCAGTGCTTGACCGCGCGTCTTTGGTCGGAGGCGGCGAAGCTTTCGCCACATTGCGCGGCCAATTGCTGGGCACTGCCCAGGGAACGTTGCCGCTGTGATCTCAACCCCGCGCGTCGACGACGTCTGCATCTTAATTGAAGGGACCTACCCCTACGTGTCCGGAGGTGTTTCGTCGTGGCTGCACGACATCATCCGCGGCCATCCGGAGTTGTCGTTCTCGATCTTGAACATTGGATCGCACGTAGGGGTTTACGGCAAGCCCCGCTATGTGTTGCCCGACAATGTCGCCGCGCTACACCACATTTACTGTCACGAGGCCATTCCCGGTGTACTTACGAACGCGCGCCGGGACGCGCTCAACGACGAAATCCGTGTGCTACGAAACCAGAGAGATACTCGAGTCGGTCCATCGAGGGTGCTGTCAGCCTTGAAGCGTCTGCACCTTGGGGATGCCGTCGATGCCGGTCTTCTGGCGGATCTGGTCAGCGACGATCTCAGCGTGGGTGCATTCCTGCACGGACGTGAGTCCTTTCAATTTATGTCCGAGATGGCGGAACAGCTTGCGCCCGAAACGCCGTTTCTTGAATTTTTTTGGCATTGCCGGTCCATCCACGTTCCGATTTTGCGTCTACTGTCAGCACCGATTGTTCCTGCCCGCAGTTACCATGCGCTGTCGACGGGATACGCAGGTCTGGTCGGTGCAGCGTTCAGTGTGAGAAGTGGTCGGCCCCTCGTCGTCACCGAACACGGAATCTACACACGCGAGCGCGACATCGATCTAGCGAACGCGGTTTGGATCAAGGACCAAAGTGATGGATTGGAAGAAGAAATGGGATTTGCGCCCACTCCGTCGCCTTTGCGTCGCGTGTGGTCACGTTCGTTCGCAGCACTCGCCAAGGTTGCATACCACCAGGCCGCACGCTTGGTCACCCTGAGTGACGCCAACCGTGCCCGTGAAATTGCCGATGGTGCTGCCGCATCGAAGATCACCATCGTGCCCAACGGGGTTGATGTGGATATGACCGATCTGCCAACGGACGTTGTGCCGCCGCCCAAGCTGCAAGTTGTGCGAGATGCCGGTACACAAGATGTTGTGCCGTGCCACAGGCCGCGGCTGCGCGTGGGCTTTGTGGGCCGGGTCGTCCCGATCAAGGACGTGATCACGTTCATCAAGGCGTGCAACCTGGCCATGGCGACGGTCGATCTCGATGTCCGCATCATCGGACCCGCCGAGGAAGATCCGCCCTACGCACAGCGCTGCCGCAACTTGGTCGAAACCCTGGGTCGTGTCGACACGATCAAGTTTGTTGGCCCGATGCCAAGCCACCTCATCTACCGCGACCTTGACGTCGTGGTACTCACGAGTTTTAGCGAAGGGCAGCCTCTCGTGATGTTGGAAGCTTACGCGGCAGGTTTGCCGGCCATTGCCACGGATGTGGGCGCTTGCCGCGAAATGATCGAAGGCGTCAATCCGGCCGACCATGAACTCGGTCCGAGCGGTTTCGTAACCCGAGTGGCGACACCCATCGAAACCGCCAGAGCGATGATCACGCTTGCACAGGACCCGGCGCTCCGGCGGCGTTTCGGTGCCGCGGGCCGCCATCGTGTTGTGGGTTTCTATCAGCGGCGGGACATGATCCAAAGCTACCGTGCAATCTACCAAGACATGGTGTCGTCATAGCGGGCATCGGCTGGAAACTGCAGCGTCTTATTGATCGCGGCACGCTTGAGGGCGCGCTGGGCGCATACCTCACGGGCGTGGTGGTCACATCGGCACCATGGCTTCTGACCAGTGCGGTTCTAATTGGTCTGCGTTTGACGGCGCACACCCACGGTCAGGGAAACTTCGGCGTGGTGGAACAGATTATAACCATCGCATACGCGGTCACGGTTGTGTTGAGCGCACCGGTCCAAGTGGTGGTCTCACGATATGCTGCCGATCGGTTGTACGAACACCGCCTGGATGCGATCGCCTCACCCTTGCGCCGCGTGCTGGCACTGACGCTGTTCGGATTTTGTGCGTTGGGGGCGGGCGTGATGGTGTTGCTGCGGGTACCGCTCGGGATCGCCATCGCGGGTACGATGCTGACGACGGTGGTCGGGGCGCAATGGTTGCTTCTTTCGGTTGGCTCCGGTCTCAGCTCGCCAGGCGTCGTGTTGCGCTCGTTTGGCTACGGTGCACCCGTTAGCGTGGTCGCAGCCCTCGTGCTTGAGCGCGGCATGGAACTGGGCCCGATTGGCTATCTTTGCGGGTTTGCGCTCGGTCAACTTGTGACACTGGTGTTGTTGCTGCTCGGGATCACCCGGGCGATCCCCGACTCCGCTGACGAGGATGCTCGCATTTGGCCGGCGTGCGTCGAATACCGACTGCTGGCGCTCTCGTCCTTCGCCTATCACCTGTCGATCTGGGCAGACAAGGCAATTGTATGGTTGGTTCTTGGGCGCGATGTGGCGGCGCTGTACACCGCCAGTGCCGCGTTCGCATGGTTTTCGGTCATTCCGGCGTTCGCGTGGATCTTCGTTCAGATCGAAACCGTGTTCTACCAGCGCTTTCGCGCCTTCTATGGTGCGCTCGAAGGCGGTGGTACGCTTGCTGGCTTGCGGCAAGGTGCCCTGCTTTTACAACGCGAGGCAAAGCGAATCGTTCGGGGGGCATCTCTCGTTCAGGCGGGCGTGACCGGGGTGGCTTTCATGGCAGCACCGAGGATCATGCGCATGGCCGGCCTGCCACCCGAAGCGGTGCCGCTGTTTCGCATTTTCCTCCTGGGCGCCGCCCTGCAAGTGATCACGATGCTCGCGGTCGTTTTGTTGTACTACTTTGATCGACGACGAGACGCCCTGGCGGTTTCTTTGGTGCTGCTGATAGGAAATGCGGCACTGACCTTGTTTTGTTGGAGCGTGGGACTGCCACCCAGTTTGGGATACGTCCTCGCTTGTTTGGTTACGTGCCTTCTCGGCCTCGTTCTGGTGCGGCGCCGTATGGATGCCCTCATCATCGATACTTTTCAGTCGCAGGCCTTCGGCGCGTCGTAGGCCCGGCCGGGCGGCTGCGCAGGATCGGCGAGAGTTGCTCCATTGCCAACCGTATGCGCATTTTCACCGTTCCGAGGGGCTGGTGCGTTTTGCGGGATATTTCGCTGTGGCTCAATCCGTCGAAGTAAGCCATCGCGAGGATGTTGCGATGCTTCGGACCCAGCGATTGCAGCGCACTGTTCACGATGTGCCTTTGCTCCTCCTGCACAACGACATCGTATGGACCTGCGTCGGGGGCCGGCTGTAGCTCATTGGCTGCCGAGGCGACGATGCGGGCGGCGCTGCTTTTTGCGCGCAAACGATCGAGCGCACGGCTGCGCGCGACGGTCACAACCCAGGCGACAGCGTCATCGCGCTTCGGATCGAATTGCGCGGCTCGCTTCCATAGACCGAGGAACGTCTCCTGGACGACGTCTTCGGCATCCTCGCGATCCTTCAGCACGCGTACGGCGATGGCCATCGCGCGGGAAACCTGCGCGCAGTAAAACTTGCGGAACGCCAATGCTTGGCCGCGAGCAGTGCCACACAGCGATTGTCGATCGTTGTTCCGGGCGGTTGGGCGCGCTGCAGGAATGCCGTGAACATGGCTAGTTGGAACGCGCATGGTCCAGGTGCCATTCCAATGTTTTTAGCAGCGTCTCAATGTCGAACGGCTTGCGCAAAAACGCCGCTACCCCGGCGGGCCGGTCCTGCTCTGACGCAGATAACACGACCACCGGGATTCTCGACAACGCGGGCGTGTGTCGAATGGTTTCGATCACCTGCCAACCGGTGACAAGCGGCATCATCAGGTCGATTAACACGATGTCAGGTGGCGGCTCTGCTCCGGTCAGGAACTCCAGAGCTTGCCGGCCAGTTCGTACCGGAACCACGTCGTACCCCTTATTCTCGAGAAAGTCCTGCAGACAGTCGCGAATATCGAGATCGTCTTCGGCAAGCAGAATGGTTTTGATCCAGGTTGTATGTGGCATGGTGTGTTCAGTCATCACGGGCTATTTCTCAGCGTGGTCCATCACTCTACGGTCACACTCTTTGCCAGGTTTCGTGGCTGGTCCACGTCATTGCCTTTCGCAACCGCGATCGCGTAGGCCAGCAACTGCAACGGAAGCACGGTCAGCAAGGGTTGCAGGAGCGGGGGTGCGGACGGGACCCAGAGGACGGCGTCGCTCTGCGTTTGAATGGCGGTATTTCCGGCGGTGGCGACGGCGATGATTTTTCCTTCGCGCGCGCGCACCTCGGCCAAGTTGGACAACACCTTCTCGTACTGAGGGCCATCCGTGGCAATCACAACCACAGGTACGCCGTCTTCGATGAGCGCGATTGGGCCGTGCTTCATCTCGCCAGCAGCGTGGCCTTCTGCGTGGATGTACGAGATCTCTTTCAGTTTGAGGGCGCCTTCGAGCGCAATCGGATAGTTGGTCCCCCGGCCAAGGAAGAGAATGTCCGGCGCCTGGCAGTAGCGCTGGGCCAGGTCAGACGGATCCCCGAGCCTCTCCAACGCCTCCGTCATCTTCGCAGGCATGGCGATGAGCTCTTCTATCAAACGCGCGGCTTTCGCGTCTTCAAGCCGCTTCGCTTGCCGGCCAAGGTAAATGGCGAGCAGCGACAACACCGCGAGCTGTGTCGTGAATGCCTTGGTCGATGCGACACCGATTTCCGGTCCGGCCTGGGTGTATAGCGTTGCGTCCGCGGCACGTGCGATGGTGGATTCGACCACGTTTGAAATGGCCAGAACGCGAGCACCGCTCGCGCGGGCCTGGTTGACCGCGGCCAACGTGTCGGCCGTTTCCCCGCTTTGAGAGATGGCGATCACCAGATCTTCGGGGCCGATCACCGAGTCGCGGTAGCGGAATTCACTGGCCAAATCGACCTCGCAGGGGATACGGGCGTGCGATTCAATGAGAAACTTACCGACCATTCCGGCGTGATACGAACTGCCGCAGGCAAGCAGCACCACGCGACGCAACTTCGCCACGTCGATCTTCAAACGGGACAGCTCTGAGTCTTCCACGTCGTAACCGTCCGGTCGAACCCGCCCGCGAAGCGTGTCCGCGATGGCGCGCGGTTGCTCGTAGATCTCTTTCAGCATGAAATGCGGATATCCGCCTTTCTCGGCCTGAGCGGCGTCCCAGGTGATGGTGCGGGATGTGCGTGATAGCGGCGTTCCATCAAGGTGGCTTACGCGGGCTCCCTCGGGTGTGAGATCAACAAGGTCGCCCTCTTCGAGATAGATCACGTCGCGGGTGTGCTCCAGAATCGCGGACACATCCGAGGCAACAAAGTTCTCGCCCTGTCCAAGTCCGACCACCAACGGCGAGACATTTTTTGCTGCAATGATGCGATCACCATGAAGATCGGACAACACCGCCACGGCGTAGGCACCTTCTACTTGGCGCAAGCCCACTCGCACCGCCGCCATGAGATCGTTCGGATCGTCGGTGAGCGCTTCGTCAATCAAGTGGGCCAGGATCTCGGTATCGGTTTCAGAGGCGAATACGCGCCCCTTTTCGATCAACTGTTTCCGCAGCTTTGCGTGGTTTTCGATGATCCCGTTATGAACCACCGAGATCGGCCCGACCTTGTGCGGGTGCGCGTTTCGGTCGGAGGGGCCTCCGTGGGTTGCCCAGCGTGTGTGGCCTATTCCGACGTGCCCTGGCACGTGCATTCCGTCAAGCAGCTTTTCCAGCTCGGCCAGTTTTCCTCGGCATCGGACCACGGTCGCGGGGCCACCGTTCTTGACGGCAACGCCAGACGAATCGTATCCGCGGTATTCCAAACGCCGTAGCTCGCCGACGATGATCGGGGTTGCCTTGCGTGTCCCTACGTAGCCTGCAATTCCACACATATGAAATGACCTCTTTTGAAGATGAATGGTGATGGGTTTTCGATTGTTAAAAGCACTGTGGCCACCCGATCAGCGACCAGGCAGGGGCAAAATTGTCACAATTGGCAAAGGTGTCACGATTGGCAAATGTGTCACGATAGACGAATTTATAAGGATGGTCGCGGGGAATGGACAGACGCGGCCTTTTACCGATTGCAGGAATGACGAACCTGTCGGTATCGTTAGGCCTGTGCACAGGATGAACTCGGCATCGTTCATCTGCCGCTGCCAACCCGTCACGTAGATAATTGAGGCCAGCACCGCTGCGCCGGCGACGAGTCCGCCAAAGGATCGGCGCTGCCTGCGGCCGGTCCAGGCCAATTCCGCCGTTGTAAATCGATAGTTGTATGCCTTGGATTCTTTAGCTTCTGCATTGATCATGAAAATGTTTCCTTTCACTTCTAGTGCACCCAGGTTTTCGAATCGGAACTACAGAAGAGGTTGCCACCCGACTTCTTGGCGCGGTAGGCGGCAGCGTCCGCACGTTCGAATAGAGATTCGACCGGTTCTCCGCTGCCCGGTGTCGTCGCGGCGACACCGATGCTGATCGAGATCGGCAGATCATGTGGACGCAACTGGCGGATCTGATCCAACAACCGCTGGCAAAACGCTTCGCCGGCGGCGAGATCGGTGTGGGGAAGCATGACGACGAATTCGTCACCGCCGTACCGTGCCGCCACATCGATGTCGCGAACTGCCTTCATCAGCACCCCACCGATCGCGTTCAACACCGCGCTTCCTACCGCGTGCCCGTGATGATCGTTGATCCCTTTGAGGCCATCCACGTCCGCCATCACAATGCAAAGAGGTGTCAGGTGGCGTTCCATGCGCGATTCCTCCGTCGCCAGCCGCTCGTTGAACAATCGCATGTTGCCCACACCGGTGAGTTCGTCGACGCAGGCGGTGCGCCGCTGCCGTGCCGAAAGATCGCTCCGCCAAAGGCAATTCTCGATGCGTGACAGAAGCTCGTCGAGATCGTACGGCTTGCCTAGGAAATCCAGCGCACAGACAGGATGACGGCCCCGAACTTGTGTTGCGAGATCGTGGGTTCCGGACAGGAGCAAGATCGGGACGGTGGCGGTACGAGGATTGTTCGCCAGCTCGTCGATGACATCGAATCCGTTTAGACCCGGAAGGCAAACATCCAGGAGGATGAGATCGGGCGGCATGTGGGACACCTGTGCGAGGCCATCGTCTCCTGAATAGGCGACCGATACTTCGTAGCTCGGCGTTAGTGCTACACTCAGCGCCTCTACCTCGTCAAAATCGTCATCGACGATGAGGATCCGACGCAAGTTTGGACTAACGACGGGCAAATCGTTTGCCTCGTTTCGCGGAGTGGTAAAAGTTTCGGTCTTTAGGTCGCGCACACAGGGGAGTACTTCAATTAACGTGCCAACCCCCACAACCGCCACGGCGCCTTTGGGCGGGATCTGTGGGGGAACCGACACGTTCAGTGAAGGCGGGCGGGGCCGGGATGGATCGTTTGCGCCAACGCGCGGGCCGGACTCAATCAACCTGAGAAAGAGACGTGAGGCCGTGCGCCCGGATCTTTTCCCAAAGGGTCTTTCGCGAGATGCCGAGCTGCTCGGCTGCTCGGGCCCGGTTCCCCCCCGATTCAATGAGGCTGCGATTGATGCAGGTCTTTTCAAATTGGTTTAGCGCCTCGGTCAACGTACCGAGGGGCAGCGGTTCCGCTCTTTTTGCTTCGCTTCTATTGAACGCCGCCGGTAGGTGCTGCAGATCGATCTCGTCGGACTCCGCCAGGACAACGGCGCGCTCAACCACGTGCGACAGCTCGCGCACGTTTCCCGGGAACGGGTATTCGGAAATGGCCGCCCACGCTTGTTGCGTGATCTTGGGCAGGGGACGGACAGGCACAGCAAACTTCCGAAGAAAATACTGGAACAAGAAAGGCAGCTCGCCCTGGCGCTCCCGGAGCGGGGGCAACAAGAGATCGAGAACCTTGAGCCGGTAATAGAGGTCTTCCCGGAACAATCCCTGCACGATGCGCTCTTTCAAATTCCGGTGCGTTGCCGAAACCACGCGAACGTCGACGGAGATAGACTTGTCAGATCCGATCGGCTCGAAGGTGCCCTCTTGCAAAACCCGGAGTAGCTTGGCCTGAGCGGACATCGGCAACTCTGCGACCTCGTCGAAAAACAGCGTGCCTCCGTCCGCGGCCTCAAAACGTCCTGTGCGCCGCTGCTCGGCATTGGTGAATGCGCCACGTTCGCTGCCGAAGAGCTCGGCCTCGATCAGACCTTCCGGGAGCGCCGCGCAGTTGACGACCACGAAGGGCTTTCCGCTCCGGGGACTCCGATCGTGAATCGCGCGTGCAGTCAGCTCTTTACCGGTTCCACTCTCGCCGTTGATCAGCACGGATGCGTGGCTTTGCGCAATGGTTCCCATGCGCGAAAGGGCAGCGACCATTTGCGGCGAGCGTCCAACAATGACCGGCACCTTGGCCAGTTGCTCGAGTTCGGCACGCGCTTTTTCAAGGTCGTGCCTCAGTTGACGTTCTTTCGTGATCCGCTCGACCAGGATCAACAGCTCGTCCAGATCGATCGGTTTTACCAGGTAGTCGCGCGCGCCCGCTTTTGCTGCTTTGACCGCGTCGACCACGGTTGCATACGTCGTCATGAGGACAACGTCCGTGTCGGGGGCACGTTCCTTTACCGCATTGAACACGGTAAGGCCGTCGGCCAGTGGCAAACGAATATCCGAGAAGACGATGTCGAAGGTTTTCGCCTCTGTCAGCTCGAGCGCCTGTCCGCCGTTCTCGGCGCGCGTGACGTCGTGACCCGCCGCCGCAAGGAGGTTCGAGACCAAGTCTCGAATGTCGTCTTCGTCTTCGACTACAAGGATTTTAAGCATCGTGTTTGGCTAAACAAAAAGGCACGGGCATCCAAACTGACACCCGCGCCTAGTCACCAGCACCTTGCCCCCGGGGAGGCGTGCCTGCTGTCCAGCCGCTATTTCTCCGCTTTGGTCGTCGTCTCCCATCCCAGCGCTTCCTCTACATCGACGGGCGAGTTGTAGGTTCGGTCCGGCAGCGTCTCCTCGACCCACTTTGCGTCGGAAGCCTTGATCTCACGCTTGCCCTTGCAAGCCGAAACCACCTCTTGTTTGCTTGCGGGGTATTTCACGCGCTTCGTGATGTGGTCGCGCAACCGGATGTGCTCTTTGAGGAGCTTTTGCTCGTCGCTGTCCGAAGCCCGTGCCGCAGACTTGTCAGCGGACGCTGGTTTCGCCAGTGCAAACGTGGGCGCCGAAAGCCCGGCGGCGGCGGCAAAGGCCATGGTTGCGGCGAACGTTTTTGTTGTGAGTCGTTTCATTTGGATTCTCCTTGATCGGGTCGTTATTGGTTTATTGTCGTTTGGGAAGTTCGGTTACGGATTCTTCACGGGATGGGTTGGCGTACAAATCGCGCGCAGGTTTCGGGGCAAGCTTGACGACCTGCCCAAATATTTTCTTTTCGAGGTTTGTCTCTTCAAGAATGCGTTCGGCTTGGAGTCTCTGCAGCATTCGTGAGCTCTCTGCTTTGCGGGCCCACGCAACATCCATCAACCCAACGTCGGAGCGCACCACGAGTTCGTAGAGGCGGCTTGTCACCCGCGATAGGGCTTGCGCCAACAAGGAACGGCCCAAGTCATCCGCCTCGGTGACCATCGCCTCGAGATCGTCCTCTAGCGCTTCTGACCTCGCCCTTTCGCCAGCAATCTGCGCCTTCAGAATATCCAGCTGTTTGTCCGCCTCGCGGTCGACGCGTCCGTCTAGCGCCAGCAACTGCGACTCGACCGCATCGGCCCGGGACAGGATCTCCGGACCCTGATCGAACGTTGCGCGGATCGGCACTAGCCGGCGCAAAAGATCGGCCGAGCCGTCGCGTACATCGGCCAAGTTCGCGAACAGTGTCACCTTGTTCTGCCGGATCATGGCGTCCTCAAGAACCGCCAACGTATCGGCGGTAGCCGCCAGCGCCGTCCGGATGTCGGCGACACTCGATTCCACCTCGATCATGCGCGCCATTTCAGGATCCGCGCGTATCCATTCGGCAATCATCGGTGGAATCTGTCCGGAGGCTTCAAGTTGCGAAAGGGTACCCGTTTCCAATTTTTTCGCGGCTTCGTACATCGGCTCAAATGTGTTTCGGATTCTGGCGAAGTCCTCGCCCGCCAGACGCAACCGTCCCACGCGCAACTTGAGATCGCCCAGGAGAACCCCAATTTCGGGCGCATCGTTCCGGAGGGCGCCGGGTCGCAAGAGATTCTCGAAATTTTCGACAGCCCGTACGAGATCGCCGGTTTCGATGTGAATCCAGCCGACCTCAAACTGAGCATCCGAAAAGTGTTTGGACGGCCGCGAAATCGATTCGTAAGAACGAATGGCCGGCTGCAGCTTCCCGCTTTTGTAAAAAATCCGGCCCGCAGCCAGCCGGGCCAGATCTTGGATTTCTACTTCTAGCGCCGTCGCGGCCGGTTTTTCGAGTTGGACGATGGCGGTGAAACCAGACAATGCCCCTACAAGGTCGCCTTTCTTCAAGGCGATGGTGGCGATGAAGTAACGCGCTTGGAAGTAATACGGAGACGCCGGTCCGATGGCCGCGAAGGAAGCTTCCGCTTCAGCAAGCTGTTCGCGGAAAAATAGATACTTCGCCTTGGCATACGGCACCGCCGGAGCCACAAGCGTCGATGGAAGCTGCGCGAGCTTGGCGAAATAGTCAGGGACGTGGTCGAAGTTTTCCGTAGCCAACGCAATGTCGATGAGCCGGACCAGCGCCAACTGGGCGCGTTCGCTCGGGATAAAAGGTTCAAGCGCATTTTCAAAGTAGTGCCGTGAGGATTGATAGTCATGGAGCGCGTAAAACGAATCTCCCAGGAGAAACATCGCGTCCTCTGCCTCGCGTGCCGCCGCATCGCTGTCGAGAACGTCGAGCAAAAGGGTGATCGCGCCGGTGTGGTCTCCAAGGTTTTGCAACACTTGCGCGCTGACCACCCGCTCTGCGTTCGTCGGAATCGCTGCCTCTTTGAACTCGAGAGACATGATGTGGGCCCGTTGATCGAGCTCGACAACGCCACCAGCCGATGAACGGGAAGGCGCGTCCCCGGCGCGTGCCATCGTGTCCGGTGCGATGATAAACGCTCCGACACACAGCCAAATCGTAGTCCTCTTGGAAATTCTCATGGACGCCTCAGCAGGGATTGGGACTGGTTTTGTCGACGTCGACAATTTGGTGTTCACGCAGCTTCTGCCACAGGTTTTTGCGCGATCGGCCCAGGAACTCGGCTGCCGCGGTCCGACTGCCACCCACGTGCTCAAGCGCGCGAAGGAGGTACTCGCGCTCGAACGCCTTCATCGCTGTGTCCAAATTGCGAACCGGCTCGGCAACGGCAACTGAGCTTTCCTCCGCCTCCCGGTCGCCGCTTTCCGTTCCCGTGTGTTGCAGATCGCTCGGCAAATGTTCGGGCCGGATCTCATCGCCCGCGGCCAACACCACGGCGTGTTCGATCGCGTGCGAAAACTCGCGTACGTTTCCCGGGAATGGATAGCGAGACAGGATCGCCCAGGCGCGCGGCGAAGCCGTCGGCGGAGGGCTTCCCGGCGGACTGTACTTTTGTAGGAAGTGGTGCAAGAGAAACGGCAGATCCCCGCGGCGGTCGCGCAACGGCGGGATTTCAATCTCGAGAACGTCAAGGCGATAGAACAAGTCCTCCCGGAATCGTCCGTCCGTGATTCGCTCGCTGAGGTTGCGATGGGTCGCCGAAATGATCCGGACATTGACCTTCACCGACTCGTTTGTGCCGAGCGGCTCGATTGTTCCTTCCTGCAACACCCGCAGCAACTTGGCCTGCGCCGCCGCAGGGATCTCCGCGATTTCATCCAACATGAGGGTGCCCCCCTCGGCGGCTCTAAACCGCCCTTCGCGGCGCTTCACCGCGCCTGTGAACGCGCCGCGCTCGTGACCAAACAACTCTGCTTCCAGGAGTGCAGCAGGGTATGCCGCACAGTTCACGGCTACGAACGGCTTGGCTCGACGCGGGCTCCGCTCGTGCAATGCGCGGGCAACAAGTTCCTTTCCGGTGCCGCTCTCCCCGGTGATGAGTACCGGGGCGTTACTTTGCGCGATAGTGTCGATGAGGCGCATGAGACGCAAGATGGGCGGCGATCGGCCGACGATGGCGCAACTCGAAGTGGACGTGGACGACAACTCGGCACGTGCGCGATTTAGATCCCTGCGCATCGATCGCTGTTTCTCGATCCGGTCCACCTGCAGCGTGAGCTCGTCGAAGTCGAAAGGCTTGGTTAAATAGTCGGTCGCGCCTTCCTTCAAGGCAGCCACGGCCTCTGAAACCTCAGGGTGGTCCGCGGTAAGTATCACTTCCGTGCTGGGCGATTCCAGCTTCACCCGGCGAAACAAAGTCAGGCCGTCGATCTTGGGCAAGCGTATGTCGCAGATCATGACGTCGAACAATTGCGAAGAGATCATCGCGGCTGCTTCAGCGCCGTTGCAGGCGGCCGTCACGTTGTGACCCGCTTTCCGCAAAGCGTCGCGGGAAGGCAGGCGGCATTCCGAATTATGGTCGACCAGTAAGATCTCAAGCATGACGACCGCGTCTCTGTGCAAGCGGCGTTCCAAACCGGGGAACAGTCCAAACTCCAGAAATGTGTGCAGGAGAAAAATTCTTCCTAAATCGAGGAAGCCGGTTGCCACTCGGCAATACCGTCATTCCGCGTTGGCGGCGGCCGTAGGCTGCGCCGGCACCGGCAATTCGATCGCGGCAGATCATGAGATCCTGCCGTTCATCAGCGGGAGACTGACGGTGAAGGTAGATCCCTTGCCCTTGCCAGCGCTGTCCGCGTGGATGGTTCCACCGTGCCGTTCGACCAGGTGGCGTACGATCTCCAACCCAAGGCCAAGGCCCCAATGAATCCGTTCGCCAGTCTGTTCGTTCTGCGCGAAGCGATTGAAAACGTGCGGCAAATATGCTGGATCGATCCCAATCCCCGTGTCGGCTACAGTCAAGCGGGCGAAGCCCTGACCCGCCTCAAGTGATACGGTTATTTGCCCACCCTTCGGTGTGAACTTGATGGCGTTCTCCAACAAGTTCGACACCACCTGCAAAAGCCGTTTCGGATCGCCGGAAACCCGATCGATGGATTCGTCGATCGCCACGTTGAACGCGATCGCTTTCCTTGCCGCCGCCGTATCGATCGCCTCGATCGCCATCCTGACGGTTGCACAAAGATTGGTCGGCTCGTACGTCAAAACCAGATCTCCCATCATCATTCGCGAGACATCAACAAGGTCTTCGAGGAGTTGCACTTGTGCTTTGGCGCCCCGTTCCAGGGCTTCGTTGGCGCGCGCCGTGGCGGCCTCGTCCATGTTTCCGCGGCGCAAAAGCTGTGCCTGCATCAATATGCTGGATAGAGGCGCCCGCAACTCGTGTGACAACATGGCCAGGAACTGGTCCTTCATGCGATTGGCGTTGTTCGCCGCAGCCAAGAGATCAACAAGGTGTGCATTGACCTTGCTCATTTCTGTCATTAGCCGCTCGTCGGCAATTTGAAGTTCATCCGCGGGCGCCGAACCGTGTGCAATCATTTGGAGGTTGTTGCATCAAGATTCGTGCCAACGCGTGGATCAATTCATGAAAGCCACGGCACAGATTCTGCATTGACAGCATTTCATGATGCATCGACTTTCCGGCCATATTCCCGTCCACACAAAGTTGGCACTAACATTATGTCTGGCCTTCGCCGGATGCGGAGCAAGCTCTAAAACCGGCGAAACGGAAGCCAACGGAGGCACAAGCGGTAGCATCGGTACCGGCGGCAGCGTGGCTACGGGCGGCAACGTGAGTACCGGCGGCAACCTCGGTACTACAGGCGGTAACGTCGGCACTGGCGGTAATGTGGGTACTGGCGGTAACGTGGGTACTACAGGCGGTAACGTCGGCACTGGCGGCAGCGTGGGTACTGGCGGTAACGTGGGTACTGCTGGCGGTAACGTCGGCACTGGCGGCAGCGTGGGTACTGGCGGTAACGTGGGTACTGCTGGCGGTAACGTTGGCACCGGCGGCGGCGGCGGTAGCGTTGGCACCGGCGGCAGCGTTGGCACTGGCGGCAGCGTCGGTACTGGCGGCACTATTAATACCGGCGGCACCGTTGGCACCGGCGGCGTTGCTACCGGCGGCACCGTTGGCACCGGCGGCGTTGCTACCGGCGGCACCGTTG
>Ga0105046_10001253_pt1 | contig 38680 bp, 40 predicted proteins | sample MAT03_FD_78385 | JGI IMG/M metagenome (GOLD analysis project Ga0105046, IMG submission 78385) | Freshwater microbial communities from Lake Fryxell liftoff mats and glacier meltwater in Antarctica - MAT-03 (megahit assembly) | ecosystem: Environmental > Aquatic > Freshwater > Ice > Liftoff... | reverse complement strand
TGCAGGCTGGCGTCATCGACCCGACCAAGGTCACCCGGACCGCGCTGCAGAATGCAGCCTCGATCTCGGGCCTCCTCCTCACGACCGAAGCATTGATCGTCGAGAAGAAGGAACACTCACCGGCTCCGGCCGGCGGTGGTCACGGCGGCGGCATGGGCGGCATGTACTAGTCGTTTGGCTCGTCGATAACACAAACGGGGCGGTGCATCATGCGATGCGCCGCCCCGTTTGTGTTTCACGCACTCGACCAGCGTTCGCAGACCGCATCCCTGGCGCTACTCGTCGGGCGTGACCAACAGCGCCAGGTCGTCGGCCAGCTGCTCCAGCGCGGGCAGCGTCGTTGCGGCGATTCCGCGCGACGATGCACGAAGGACCTCTATCTGCGCGCGAAATGCAGTGACATTGCTCTTCGGCACCCACAGCTCTGCCCAGTCGTCGTCGCGCTGATCATCCGCGAACGCCGAGAGCCGGTCGGTCAGCGATGCAAAAACGAACAGTGCATCGCGCGCCTGCTCGTTGCTCCCCGCCTGGCGCACAGAGCCGGCACCCCGCAGCGCGCGCGTCGCATCGTGCAGCGCAGCGATCCCGTCGCGCATGCGACGCAGCCGCGTGACAGGCCCCACCGTGCGCGCCGTCACGAGCCGGAGACCGAAGTCGCGTCGTACACCGCGCCAAGACACTGCTGCATGGCGGCAGACAGCCCCACCTTGCGACGAGCCATCACCCGCTCGGCGGTCTGCAGAAAGCGCGCCCGATCGTAGCGTTCACCGCGCGATCCCCACGCGAACGAGGGCACGACGCTCGGGACGACATCGTCGCTGATCACGTTCGCACCGGCGCCCACGAACGTTCCGGTGGTCAGGCGCGTGAGGATCCCCGTCTTGGCGTGATCGCCGAGTAGCGCGCCGAGGAACTGCAGCGATGTGTCATGCCCGTTGAAGGATACGGAACTGTATGTGTTTTTCAGGTTCGACGTCACGGTTCCCGCGCCGAGGTTTGTCCAGCGACCGAGATAGCTGTGACCGACAAAGCCGTCGTGTCCCTTGTTCGCATGACCACAGAAGATCGTGGTGGATACCTCGCCGCTCACTTTGCAGTGATCGCCGATCGACACCGTATGGCCGCTCCCGGCCATCCACTGCGAGTGCGCGCCGAGCACGAACGGTCCCGTCAGCCGCGAGAAGCTCCGCACGACGGAGTGCTCCTCGAGGACGATGGCCCCCTGACTTGCGTCGAGCACCACGAACGGCTCGATCACCGCAGTCTCTGCAATGCGAACGGGGAAGTCACCGATCACACGAACATCAGCCGGCACTGCGCGCGGTGGGAGCTTGGCGAGCGCAATCAGGAGTGCATCGGCTGCAAGCATCGCCGGCAGGGACCCGATCAGATCCCACGGCGACAGCAGCAGCCAGCCATTGAGCGGCGCCGACTCTCTGCCGGCCGTCACGCCAGTGGTGCGCAGTTCGCCCACCGTGGCCGGCCGGGTCAGGGCGGCGGCGACCACGCTTCCATCGTGTGTCCAGGTGTCGTTGTCGCCCGTGGGCGCCGGTGCCAGCGTGGGCGCAAAGGTGCTGTGCGCCACGACTGTTCCGGCGTCGAGCACGACATCATCTGTGAGGACTGGCACCGAGCCCGGCTCCTCGAAGCCCGTCAGACGATGCGCCGCGATGACGCCTGTCACACGAGCACCGAATGAGCCTGCCCAGCGTTCGCGAATCAGTCGCGCTCCAGCGCGGACTTCGGCCAACGGTCGGGCCGTCGTCAGCGGTGCGAGCAAATCCGCTGCAGCGCTCGTCCCGGGGTGATCCAGAAGAACGAGCGACCTCACCCGCGATCCTTCAAGCGCGTGGGCAGCGCATCGATCAGCGTCTTCAGGTCGGACGCATGCTCGATCGTTGTCACCACCGTCAGTCCATTCACTGCCACGACCACCAGATCAGACACGCCGTAGAGCACCACACTGGTACCATCGGCGTGCACCACATTGCCCGACGCCATCATCGGCGTCACATCGCCATGCAGCGCATTGCCCGCTGCATCGCCGGGTCGCACGCGGCGCAACGCCGCCCACGTCCCCACATCATCCCAGCCGAACGCGCCCGGCACGACGAAGACACGGTCGCTCCGCTCCAGCACGCCGACATCGACACTGATCGATTGCACCGTGCCGAAGAACCCCTCGAGCGTGGTTTCATCATTGGCGCGTGCGACCTCTGGGCAGTGTGCGGCCACCTCCTTCAGGAAGCGCGAGGCCCGCCAGACAAAGATGCCGGAATTCCACAGGCATCCGGCGGCGATCAGCTCACGCGCTCGGACCCGATCGGGCTTCTCCAGAAAGCGCGAGACGCGAAACGCCACCTGCCCCATCCGCTCGCCCGGTTCGATGTAGCCAAAGCCGGGATCGGGACGCGTCGGCGTCACGCCAACGGTGACCAGTGCATCGTTGGCCTCCGCGACATTGGCGGCGCGGAGGAGTGCGTTGCGAAATCCGTCGGCGTCACCGATCGCCCAATCGGCGTGCACCGAGAGCATGATGGCCGACGGGTCGCGGGACTCGATGATCCGTGCCGCCCACGCCAGCGCGGCGGCGGTGCCCGCCGGTCGTGGTTCGCAGATGATGTTGGCCGCCGGTACTTCTGGAAGCAGCGCCGCGATTGCCGGCTCCAGCGTGGCGTTCGTGAGGATGAGCATCCGCTCGCCCGGCACCAGCGGCAGCAGCCGGTTCACGGCATCCCGAAGCATTGGCTCGCCGGTGACCAGCGGGAGCAGCTGTTTGGGCAGGGCGGGGGTGCTGATGGGCCAGAAGCGGGACCCGACACCGCCGGCAAGAATGACGGTCCAGAGGGACATTATCGAGAAGTGGGAGGGCTGTTCTGGCAGAGACGCTCCCCGGGCGCGGGAGGTATCAGGCCAGCGACGCGATGTGCTGCCGCAACCGGCGCAGCTCGCCGAGGAGGGGCGGCAGCGCAGCGGTGGGCCGCGCAAGGACGACCAGCAGCGCATCCTCGCTCATCGCTGAAATGACCGCGATGGTGCCCGGAAACTCGAGCACCGCCGTCTGCAACTGACCGGCGCGAGCCGCCTTGCCGAGGGCGTCGGCGGCGGAGAACACGGCAGGGGAGTGCGCCGCCACCTGCTCGCCATCCAGATACGAGACCGTGTCGCCATCGACCAGAAGGCCGTCGCGACCGAGGACGATGGCCGCTTCGACGCCGTCGCGGTGACGCACAGCGTCCACCAGATCACGAATACTTGCCATGGGGGAGGTGTAAAGAAGAGGAATTGGCCCAACTATCGGCGCCACAATCGCTTGAAGAGCTTCGCTCGCTCCGGTATTCTACGCGTTGCACTCTGTCGTGTCACCCCGCATCCATCTTTGCATGCCCCGTGTCTCTCGCGCGTCGTCGTTTCTGGCGCTCTTCCTCTGCGCCACCGTCGCTGCCTCCTGCGGAGACGACCCATTCAGCATTCGGGCGCCGTTCGTGACCGTCAGTGACAGCTTCGCCATCAGCGCGCTCACGCGAACGCCGGCCTCGTCGCGCTCCCTCTGGCGAATCGGCACCTTTGAACGTTTTCGCATCGACTCGGTCGGCTCACAATTCGACCTCGGACTCGACATCGACGCCGGTGGTCGGTTGCTGGTCGTTCCCGCCCGACGTATCGCGGTCCCGCCGCCAGGCACGGTCGCGTCGCCGCCGGTGGTGGGTCTTCAGGTCAGCAGCGCGGCCTACGCCTCTGCTGACCGCGCTCCGGAAAACGGCTACATCGTGGATACGGCGCTGGTCGTCACCAAAGGCCAGACGGTCTTCGTGCGGACTGCCTCCAATGCCTGTGCAACGCAGAATACCGGTGGCACGCAGCTCTTTGCCAAGTTCGTCATCGATAGCATCAACACCACGACGCGCGTTCTGCTGGTGCGTGCGACCTTCCAGCCGAGCTGCAACTTCCGGTCGTTCGCGACCGGGATTCCAACATTCTGAGTCATGCATGACCTCCGGCTCGTTCGCGAGCAGATGCACCTACTGCAGGATGGCTTTACCCGTCGCGGCAAGCTTGACACCTTCGGCCCGCTGCTCATCCGACTCGATGGTCTGGAGAAGGAACGTCGGGCGCTGATCACGGCGGTCGAGGATCGCAAGGCGCGTCGCAACCTCCTCACACAGGAAGTGGCGCAGCTCAAGCGGAGCGGCGGCGATGCACAGGCGCAGGTGGAGGAGAGCCGCGGACTCGGCGCGGAGATTTCGCGTCTCGAAGCGGATCTTTCGGCCACCGAGAGCACGGTCGAAGGGTTGATGCTCGAACTGCCGAACATCACGCGTGACGAGGTGCCCGCCGGCGACGAATCCCACAACGCGCTGATTCGCAGCTGGGGAACTCCACGCGAGGGGGAAACCGTCAAGCCGCACTGGGATGTGGCGACGGAGCTTGGCATCCTCGACCTCGCGCGCGGTGCGAAGATCAGTGGCTCGGGATTCATCGTCTATCGTGGTCTCGGCGCGAAGCTCGTGCGCGCGTTGATCAATCTCATGCTCGATACCCACACGGCATTGCACGGGTACGAGGAGACGTGGGTGCCGTTTGTCGTCAACCGCACGTCGATGGTTGGAACCGGACAGCTGCCGAAGTTCGAGGACGACATGTACGCGCTGCACGGCGAAGAGTCGTTCCTCGTTCCCACCGCCGAAGTGCCGATCACGAATCTGTATCGTGACGAGATTCTGGACGCCGGTGAACTGCCCAAGGCGCTGACCGCCTACAGCGCCTGCTTTCGCAAGGAGGCGGGCGCGGCGGGGAAGGACACGCGCGGACTGCTGCGTGTCCACCAATTCGACAAGGTCGAGCTGGTTCGTTATGCACTTCCTGAGGAGTCGAGCGCGGAGCTCGAACGGCTGACGGGCCATGCCGAGGTGATTCTTCAGCTGCTCGAACTCCCGTATCGCGTGCTGTTGCTGGCCGCCGGCGACACCGGATTCGCCAGCAGCAAGACCTACGATCTGGAGGTGTACGCCCCCGGTGTCGGAAAATGGCTGGAGGTGTCGAGCTGTTCGAACTTTGGCGACTTTCAGGCGCGTCGGATCAATATCCGGTATCGCCCGGCGGCTGGTGAAAAGCCGCGCTTCGTACATACGCTGAACGGGTCTGGCCTCGCGCTGCCGCGCATCATCGCTGCGTTGCTCGAGCATGGGCAGCAGCCCGACGGCAGCATCGCCATCCCGGCGGCACTGCAGCCGTATCTGGGCACCGCGCGGCTGGGCTGATGGGTGTGCGTCGCGTCGCGCCCGTGGTGTTTCTCGCCATCGGTGTGGTGGCGCTGCTGGTCTGGTGGCTGGTGTATACGCAACGCGTCGTCGCCGACCTGCGACGCGAAGCGGCGCGCTCCAGCCAGATGTACGCCCGCGTCTATCAGGCGCTGAGCCAGGAGGGTGATGACGGCACCGCAGCGCTGCTCGATCTGTCGCGCTACATCCGTCAGGCCGGCGTGCCCGTCATCGTCACCGATGCATCGGGAACGCCGACCGCCCATGCAAACCTGCCGTTCGATGCGCCGATGGAATCGCCCAGAGTGCGAGACTACGTCAAGGTGCTCGATCGTGCCAACAAACCGATCACCCAGCCGGGTGTGGGCAACGTGCACTACGGCGACACACCGTTGGTGTCGGGACTGCGCGTCGTTCCGATCATTACGGTCGTCACCCTGGGACTCTTCCTGCTCGCAGGTGTCTATGCGTTGATCACACGCGGCCGCGCCGAACGCGAGCGCGTGTTCGCCGGTATGGCACGTGAGGCGGCGCATCAGCTGGGGACACCGCTCACCGCGCTGGCGGGGTGGGTTGAACTGTTGGCCGAGCGCGACGGCGATGCCGGGAGTACGACGCACATCGCCGTGGGGCACATGCGCAGCGATCTCGATCGGCTGGAACGCGTCGCGCATCGCTTCGAACGCATCGGACGTCCGGCGCAGCGCGATGCCATCGATGTGCGAGAGATCGTCTTCCGGGTGGCGACGTACTTCCGCGCGCGCGTTCCAACGCTCACGCACTCCGTGTCGATCACCGCCACCTTACCCGATGAGCCGCTGAGGGTCGAAGGGGACGAGGTGTTGCTGGAATGGGCGCTGGAGTCGCTGGTGCGAAACGGGATCGATGCGCTGGCCGGGCGTGGAGGCAGTGTGGATTTGCGCGTCGATCCGCTTCCCGAGGGCGGGGCTCGTGTCATCGTGGCCGACGACGGCCCGGGCGTCCCCCGGGAGCTGCGCAATGAAATCTTCAAGGCGGGGTTCACCACCAAGCCGCGCGGATGGGGCATCGGGCTGGCACTTGCGCGGCGCATCATTACCGATAACCACGGCGGTCGCCTCACGCTGCTGCCCTCCGATCGGGGTGCGGCCTTCGAGATTATGTTGGAGCGATGACCGATATCAACACTTCGCCGCTCGCCGGACTGAACCGCGCCCAGTACGACGCGGTGATGCATACCTACGGCCCACTGCTGGTGCTGGCCGGCGCAGGTTCCGGCAAGACGCGCGTGCTGACGACGCGGATCGCGAGGCTGATCGAGGCCGAGAACGTCGCGCCGCATCGGATTCTCGCGGTGACGTTCACCAACAAGGCGGCCGGGGAGATGCGCGATCGCATCGGGCGGCTGATCGGTGGGACACCGCAGGGGATGTGGGTGGGCACCTTCCACGCCATCGGTGCACGATTGCTGCGTCGCGATGCCGATCGCGTCGGTCGCACGTCGCAGTTTACGATCTACGACGAAGATGACTCGTTGGGCGTGGTCAAACGGCTGATGGAAGGCCAGCGGATCTCCGTCAAGGAGTGGACGCCCAAGGCCGTGCTGTCGCAGATCTCCGACGCCAAGAACGCGCTCGTCTCACCTGCCGAGTATGCGCGGCTCGCCAAGGATCCGTTGTCGCAGGTGGTGGCCAGGATCTACCCGCTGTTCGACGAGACGCTGCGCGCGCAGAACGCCGTGGGATTCGATGATCTGCTCACCCTTCCGGTGCAGTTGCTGCAGCAGAATCCGGCGATTCTGGAGGCCTATCGGCAGCGCTTCTCGTACATTCTCGTCGACGAGTATCAGGATACCAACAAGGCGCAGTATCAGCTGGTGTCGCTGCTGTCCGGCGCCACCGGAAACGTGATGGTCGTCGGCGACGACGATCAGTCGATCTACGGCTGGCGCGGTGCGGACATTCGCAACATTCTGGACTTCGAGCGCGAATTTCCCTCCGCAGTTGTGGTACGACTGGAGGAGAACTACCGCTCCACGCCCGAGATCCTCGCACTGGCCAATGCGGCCATCGCGCCGAACACCGAGCGTCGCGGCAAGACGCTGCGCGCCACGCGCGCGAGTGGTGCGCTGCCGAGGCGCGTGCGCACCCTCGACGAACGTGACGAAGCGGAGTATGTCGCCGAGGATATCGCCGATCGTCGTGCACGCCGCTCGGCAGAACTCCGGAACGTGGCGATTCTGTATCGGACGAATGCGCAGAGCCGCGCCTTTGAAGATGCGATGCGTCGGCGCGGGTGGCCGTATCGGCTGATCGGTGCCGTGCGCTTCTACGACCGTCGCGAGATTCGCGACCTGATGTCGTATCTCAAGCTGATCGCCAATCCCGCCGACGACGAGGCGTTCCGTCGTGCCATCGCGGTACCGCGTCGGGGGCTGGGTGACACCACCATCGAGCTCCTCGCGGCAAAGGCGGCCGCCGCGCGCGTGTCGCTGCTGCAGATGGCGGGCACGTCGTCGGCGCTCACCGATCTGCGCGCCGCCGCGCGTCTGGCGCTCGAAGAGTTCGCAGCGATGCTGTTGGTGCTCCGCGAGATGGCGACCGAGTTGGCCGTGAATGAGCTGCTCGAGGCCCTCATTGCACGCATCGGGTATATCGATCTGCTGCGCGCCGAGGGCGCCGAGGGGCTGGATCGGATCGAGAATGTGCGCGAACTGGTGAGCGGCGCAGCCGAAGCGCTGGCCGATGACGATGGCGAGGTGGGCCTCACGCCGCTCGATCGATTCCTGCAGAAAGCGATGTTGGTCGCTGGCGCCGATGCACTCGATCCCACTGCCGACGCGGTCACGATGATGACGCTCCACAACGCCAAGGGCCTGGAGTATCCGGTGGTGTATCTCACCGGCCTCGAAGATGGCCTGTTCCCGCTCGCGCGTGCGTACGACGACCCGTCGAAGCTCGAAGAGGAGCGGCGGCTCTTCTACGTGGGGATCACGCGAGCGGAGAGCGCGCTGATGCTGTCGCACGCCGAAACGCGTCGCCGCAATGGCGAAACGATGATGTCCCGACCATCGAGCTTTCTCGAATCGCTGCCGAAAGAGCTGATGGAGACGGTGACCACGCCGCGCGCACGGAGCCAGGGGCGCAGCAGCTATGGCGGTGGTGACGAAGGTGGCGCCTGGGGGCGGAGCAGCGGTGCAGCAGCTGGAAAATGGACGCCCCGCGAACCGCGTCCCGCCCCGATCAGCGATGCTGCATTTCACGGGATCGTGGCACGACCGACTGCGCGGCCGACCGCCTTTGATGATGCGGCCGCCGACGCCGTGCAGGTGCTGCCAGGCGCGCGTGTTCGCCACCGAAAGTTTGGCGTCGGCACCGTGGCGGAGGTCACAGGTGCAGGGCGTGACTTGAAGGTGCGCATCGACTTTGATGACGAGGAGATCGGGCGCAAGACGCTCGTCGTGGCACAGGCAAATCTCGAACCGGAGCACGAATAGATGGCCGTATCTGATGCCGATGTCCTGCACGTCGCCGCGCTCGCACGGGTTGGCGTGCCGCTCGAGCGCCTACCGGCAATGGTGCGCGAACTGAACGGAATTCTCGAGCACATGGCCGTGCTGGAATCGGTCGACGTGTCGTCCGTGGCCGCCGATGCACGACCGGCGATGCCGCGACGTGATGACCAGGTGGCACCGGTGTTGCTCGCCCGGCCCCTCGCCGACTTCGCGCCGGCGCCGCGCGATGGCTTTCTGCTGGTGCCTCGCCTGAGTACGCACAGTCAACTCGGCGCCACCGAGGGCGACGAATGAGCGGCATGGACGGACACGAGCTCAGTGCTGCCGACACAGCAAGCGCGGTCGGTGCTGGCACGCTCTCGGCGACCGACGTGTGTACGGCCGCTCTCGAACGAGCAATGGCGGGAGCCGATCTGAACGCGTACATCACGCTGGCGTCGGACGGCGACGTGCGCGCCATGGCAGGGGCGGCCCCACGTGGACTGCTCCATGGCGTTCCGGTCGCCGTCAAGGACAACATCGCCACCACTGCGCTCAGCACCAGCTGCGGTTCGAAAATTCTCCAGGGCTGGGTGAGTCCGTATGAAGCGACCGCCGTGGCAAAGCTCCACGCTGCGGGCGCCGTGATCATCGGGAAGACGAACATGGACGAATTCGCGATGGGCTCATCCACGGAGAACTCCGCCTATGGTCCAACGCTCAACCCCCTCGATCATGCGCGCGTCCCCGGCGGTTCGAGCGGTGGTTCTGCGGCCGCCGTTGCGGCGGGACACTGCCGCATCTCATTCGGGTCGGAAACCGGTGGCTCGGTGCGACAGCCGGCGGCATTCTGCGGCATCGTGGGTGTGAAGCCAACCTACGGACGCGTCAGCCGCTTCGGTCTCGTCGCCTTCGCCTCTTCCCTCGATCATATCGGCGTCTTCGGCCGGTCAGTCGATGACGCTGCGCTCGGTCTGCAGGTCATTGCCGGACATGATCCGCATGACGCCACAAGCGTCGATACGCCGGTGGATGTCTACCGCGATCAGGCGGGACAGTCGCTCATCGGACTCGTCGTCGGTGTGCCGACGGAGTACTTCCCGGCGACGCTCGATCCGCAGATTCGCGCACGGTGCGATCGGGCGTTGGATCGGCTTCGCCAACTCGGTGCCGAAGTGCGACCCGTCTCGCTCCCGCACACCGATCTCGCGATTCCGGTCTATTACATCCTCGCGCCGGCGGAAGCGTCCTCGAACCTGGCGCGCTTCGATGGCGTTCGGTATGGCCCGCGCGCGCCCGCTGACGATTTGCGTGAGATGTACGAGCAGACTCGCTCCGTCGGCTTCGGTCCCGAAGTCACCCGGCGCATCATCCTCGGTACCTACGTGCTCTCACAAGGTCATTACGACGCGTACTACCGCAAGGCGATGCTCGTTCGCGAGAAGATCACGGAAGACTTTGCACGCGTCTTTGCCAGCGGAGTTCATGTGCTCTTTACGCCCACCACACCGTCGCCGGCGTTTGGCTTCGGTACCAGGAGCGATCCGATCGAGATGTATCTCAGCGATATCTTCACCGCCACGGCGAACCTCGCCGGTGTGCCGGCAATGTCCCAGCCGATCGGATTGGTCGATGGCATGCCAGTGGGTGGGCAGCTTCTCGCGGCGCACTTCCGTGAAGCCGACATGTTTCGCGCTGCATTCGCGCTCGAAGGTGCGCTCGGATCGGAGGCGCTCACATGAGTGTCGCCGAACAGACGGATGTGACGAGCGGCTTCGAGATGGTGGTGGGGCTCGAAGTTCACGTGCAGTTGAAGACCGCCAGCAAGGCGTTTTGCGGTTGTTCCACAAACTTTGGCGCGCCGCCGAACCAGAACACCTGCCCGGTCTGCCTGGCGCTGCCCGGCGCACTTCCGGTGCTCAATGCACGCGCAGTCGAGCTGGCGCTTCGAATCGCACTCGGCTTCGGGTTCACGGTCAATCACCGTTCTGTTTTTGCCCGCAAGAACTACTTCTACCCCGACTTGCCGAAAGGGTATCAGATCTCGCAGCACGATCAGCCCATTGCTGAACATGGTGCACTCGACATCGGTCTGGTTGTGAGTGGTGCGCCACGCGTGATTCGTATCACACGTGCGCATATGGAAGAGGATGCCGGGAAGTCGATTCACGATCGCTACGACAGCGCGACGGCCGTGGACCTGAACCGGAGCGGCGTGCCGTTGGTCGAGATCGTGAGCGAGCCGGACATGCGGTCGCCGGAAGAAGCGGGCGCCTACCTTCGCACGCTGAAGCAGATCCTGCTTTACCTCGATGTCAGCGACTGCAACATGGAGGAGGGGAGCCTGCGCGTCGATGCGAACGTGAGTGCGCGACCCTTCGGACAGACGACGCTCGGCACGAAGTGCGAAGTGAAGAACATGAATTCATTCTCCGGAGTCGAGAAGGCCATGGCGACTGAGTTCCGACGTCAGTGCGGCGTATTGACGGCCGGGGGCACGGTGCAGCAGCAGACGCTGTTGTGGGACGGCCACAAGGGCGAGATTCGTCCCGCGCGCAGCAAGGAAGGGTCGAGCGATTACCGGTACTTCCCCGAGCCCGACCTGCCGCCGCTGATCGTCACCGATGCCGAGCTCTCGCATGTTCGCGCCACGTTGCCTGAACTGCCCGTCGCCCGGCGAGCGCGGTACGTCGCTCTTGGACTCTCCGAGTACGATGTGCAGGAGCTGACCTCCGATCCTGCGACTGGCCCGTACTTCGAGGCGGTGTTGACGTTGCACGCCGATCCGAAGGCGGTTTCCAACTGGGTGACCGGAGAGGTCCGCGCAGCGCTGAACGAGCGCAGTGCAGAGTGGACCGCCGTGCCGCTCGAGCCGGCGCGGCTGGCGGCACTGCTCAACCTGCTTCGCGACGGCACGGTGAGCAGCAGCGCCGCGAAAAAGATCTTCGCTCAACTCCTGACGTCTGCTGACACACCGAAAGTGATCGCCGAACGCGATGGGTTGATTCAGGTGCGTGACGACGATGCACTCGCCGGCTGGGTTGACGAAGTGCTGGCCGAGAATCCGCAGGAAGCAGCACGATTCGCCGCCGGCGAGAAGAAGCTGCAGGGATTGCTGGTCGGTCTGGTAATGAAGAAATCGCAGGGGCGTGCCGACCCCAGGCTCGTCAATCAGCTGCTCTCGACCCGCGCTTCCGGATAGAGCGCAATCTCCAGCGTCTCAGCGTGATGCAGCTGAGACGCTGGTAAGCCGAATTGTCGTTCTGCCTCTTCGCGCACGAACGGATCGCCGCCGCGACGCATCGACGCACGGCGCAGGCGCTTCGCCAATCGCAGGGCGTCGTCCCCACTTGGATCGAACTGGTACGACTCGGAACGATCGAGCCGTTCCAGCAGGTCCATCACATATTCGAACGACCGCGTGAGGTGCACTTCGACCTCGGGGCGGGAGAGCCCCCAGCGGCTGTTGTCGGCCATGATGCGGTAGATCCGCTGCCAGCTTTCGCTGTCCGTAACGTGCACCATGCCGCGAAACAGGCGGCGATTGGTCCGGGTGCTGAAGATGGTCGGACTCAGAATATCGTCCAGATGCGCATCGGCTCGAGCGTGATCCAACAGAATCACGTCGCGCGCACGGCGTGCCGCGGCATCGCCGAGATGCGTCTCGAAACGGCTTTCCCAGTAACTGTGGCCCAGCGCTGACGTGCTGCTCGTCACCGTCAACTGTCGCGGGACAAAGAAGTTGTGTGCGACAACGTCGGCGGCGAGGTGTGACAGATAGCCAAGGGCGAATGCCCGCATGGCCTCGTCGCGCGCCCGCTCGTAGATCTCGAAGCCCACGACCCAGGAGTGACAATGCCGACCGGTCGGCGCGTATTTCTTCGCCATCGAGGTGTCGGCGGCAATGCTCCCGTACAGAAAATCCGCCGGGAAGGTGCGCAGGAGTGCCGCGGTACCCGCCGGGAGCAGCGCCAGCGATCGGAGCACCGCCTCACCGATATGTATGTGTGTCGCAGGCGTCCACGCGAACAGATCGGATGGGCTGAGCGCCAGCCAGACCAGCGCCAGCACCATCGGCGCAAGACCGCGTGACACCAATCCGTGTCTCACGGCCGCCGACGTGATTTGATGCGGGGGCCGCCGCTGCGTGGCACACCTGCCGGTGATGCATCGGCGTCATCCCCGGGCCTGGTCGATGTGTCGTCGTCGAGTTCGTCCTCATCATCGTCAAGCTCGTCCTCATCGTCCTCATCGTCCTCGAGGTCGTTCTCATCGTCGTCGTCGTCCTGATCCTCACGCTCATCGTCGTCGTCGTCGGTATCCGCTTCACCGTCATCGTCCTCGTCGTCGCGAGCGTCGTCATCATCGTCGATTTCGTCGTAACGTTCATCGTCCCTTTCATCGTCGCGGTCGCCGTCGACGGGGAATTTGCGATCATCAGTGAAACTGCCCTCGTCGTCCTCCTCATCGTCATCCGCGGCAGCAAACGCTGCCTCCAACGCTGCCAATCGTGCCATCACGTCCCGCTCTTCGAGCTCGACACCTGCTCCCGATGGCCGCCGCCTGCGCCCACGATCGCGTGTGCGGTCATTGGCACCAAACAGACTCGAGATCAACGATCCCGCCCCCATGCGCACGCCGCGCATTGCGCCGGTGGCTGAGGCAACGGTCGCCTGCGCCTCGTCCTGCACTGCGTCGAGCATCGTGCCGAACTGGCGCAGCCGTGCCTCGCTCGCATCGATTGCGTCGCGCACCGCGTCGTCCACGACGCCGACAGTGCCTGAGAGCCGTTTCAGATCCCCGCGCATCGACGTCGTCACATCGGCCAGTTGGGTCGCGATCTGATTCAGGTTGCGCGCGAGTGGGATCAGCTCCTCGCTCAGCCCCTGCAGCCGTCCGCCGAGGTTGCGTTCCGCGCCCTTTAACGCTCTCGCCATGCCGAGGATTCCCGCGGCGATTCCGAGCAGCAGCACGGTCACGACAATCGAGAGCACGCCGGTCGCGACGCTGTACCAGGGCGCTGGCACCGCCACCGGACGGAACAGCACCGTATCGGCGGCGAGCGCGAATGCTGAAGTGAGAATCATGCCGGAAAGTACGTCCCGTGTCGGATGTCGCGTACCCCACCGCCTTGACCTACCGCCATGAGTCCGGCACCTTCACGGGTTCAATGACCCTGATCGGGAGCGTGTGCATGGCCGCACTGCGGTATGTGGTGGAAGGTGGACAACAGCTGTCCGGAACGATTCGGCCGGCCGGCAACAAGAACGCCGCCCTGCCGATCGTGGCCGCCGCGTTGCTGACTGAGGATGAAGTCACCCTCGAAAATGTGCCGCGCATTCGGGACATCGAAACGTTGGTGCTGCTCCTTCGTTCCGTGGGAGCCGACGCTGAATGGACCGGCCCCAACTCGTTGCGGATCCACGCCAGGGATATTCATCCGGCCAGACTCGATCCCGCGCTGTGTGAGAAAATTCGGGCGTCGATCCTGCTCGCGGGACCGCTGCTGGCGCGGTGCGGCGAGGTGACACTCCCACCGCCCGGTGGCGATGTGATCGGTCGTCGTCGGCTCGATACACATTTCTTCGCCTTCGAGCAGCTCGGTGCCACGTTCACCGCGGGCGAGCAGTTCACGCTGCGCGCCAGGGAACTCCGCGGTCGCGACATCTTCCTCGATGAGCCGAGCGTCACCGGGACCGAGAACGCCATGTGTGCCGCATCGCTCGCGAAAGGGACGACGATCTTTCGCAACGCGGCCAGCGAACCGCATGTGCAGGATCTGGCGCATTTCCTTGTCGGAATGGGCGCGAAGATCGAAGGAATCGGTACCAACACGCTCACGGTGCACGGTGTTGATCGGTTGCATGGCTGTACGCACCGCATCGGCCCGGATCACATCGAGGTCGGGAGTTTTATCGGCCTCGCCGCCGTCACGCGCTCCGAGCTGAGGATCGCCGACGCGGGTGTCGAACATTTGCGCGCGATCCTGATGGGATTTGAACGCCTCGGCATCGTCTGTCGCATCGATGGCAACGATCTGATCGTTCCCGCCGAACAGTCGCGGCGCATTCGCGATGACCTCGGCGGTCATGTACCAAAGCTCGAAGATCAACCGTGGCCGGCGTTCCCGGCCGACGTGATGTCGATCGCGATTGTGACGGCGACGCAGTGCGAAGGACTGATCCTGATGCACGAGAAGATGTTCGAATCGCGCATGTTCTTCGTGGACAAGCTGATCGCGATGGGCGCTCGAATCGTGCTCTGCGATCCACACCGCGTCTTGGTATCCGGCCCGTCGCAGCTGCGAGCCGGGAACGTGGAGAGCCCCGACATTCGCGCCGGAATGGCGATGTTGCTGGCGGCCCTCTGCGCGACGGGCACCAGCACCATCATGAACGTCGGCCAGATCGAACGCGGCTACGAACGCATCGACGAGCGGTTGAATGCGCTTGGCGCCCGCATCACCCGTGTCGAAGGGTGATGCTGCCGGCGCACCTGAGCATCCCCGATTTCGACGAGTGGGGTATGCGGGCGTTCACGACCTCGCGAGCGGCCGGAACGTTTGGTGGGGAGGCGGTCGAACCGGCGGCGGAGGTCCTCGGTCGCTGGAATGAATTGGTCGAGGCGGCGGCCACGCTCGGCGCCCGTCGATTTGCCAGCGGCGTGCAGGTCCACGGGGCTGCCATCGCTGAACACCGCGCGCGGCCGGCGGGGTGGCTCCGGACCGTCGAAGTGGATGGACACGCGTGGGCGAGCGGGGGCGTCGGGGCCGCGATCACCGTCGCCGACTGCGTTCCCGTGTTCATTGCGCATGAGTCCGGCGCGGGCGCGATACTGCATTCGGGATGGAAGGGCACCGTCGGCGGAATCACCGAGCGTACCATTGAATGGTTCGGTCGGCGCGGCTTCGGCGCGGGTCGCCTCCGGATCCACCTTGGCCCCGCGATCTGTGGCGCATGCTACGAGGTGAGCCCCGAGGTGTACGCGCTGGTCACCGGAGCGACCGTCGCACAGCCCACGCCGGTCGATCTCCGCGCCGCGATCGCCGATCGGGCGCGAACCCTCGGCGTGCGGGACATCAGCGTCAGCGAATGGTGCACCCGGTGCTCCAACGACCGCCTCTTTTCGCATCGCGCCGGCGACCTCGGCCGGCAGCTTGGCGTCCTGATCGCCCCTGATTCGCGCAACTCTTGATCCCACAGGAGCTTGAACGCACCTGTCTGCTCCGTTATCATCTGTGGAGCTATTCGGTACTGCACTGTAAAGTGTGGGGGCCTCCCCGCACTTTTTCGTTTCTGTATGATTGTGTTTCAGAGGTCGGATCGTGGCGGCACCCATTTCATCAGCTGTCCAGCAGGTGGTCGACTCGGCGGTGACTGAGGCGGGCTTTGAGCTCTTCTCGTTGACCGGCGGGGGCACACGCAACCGTCCGTTGCTCGAAGTGCGGATCGATCGACCAGACGGTGGCAAGGTGATGATCGAAGACTGTGCCGTCATCTCGCGTGCGATTGAAGCGGTGCTGGATGGAAGTGGGCTGGTGGCTGAGACGTATCGGCTGGAGGTGTCGTCGCCGGGCATGGATCGCCCGCTGCGACACGCTGCTGATTGGCGCCGGTTTGCTGGACGGCGCGTGGCAGTCACCAGCGGGTCGCTGGTCGGCAGTCGCGTGGAAGGGCTGTTGCTGGGTGTGGATGATGCGGCCGATGTGGCGACGGGCATCGTGCAGGATGATCAGGGCACAGAACATCGGGTGGCACTCGCTGACGTGAAAACCGCGCGGCTGGTTGTCACCTGGAATCGATAGAAGGTCGAGGCAAGCACGATGGATATTCTCAACGCAATCAAGGAACTCACCAACTCCAAGCAGATGGATCGCGAGGAGCTGCGTGCGCTTTTGCAGGATGGCATCATGGCGGCTCTCGGCCGGAAGTATGGGCCGACCGTCGATGCGGAAGTCGAAATCGACGAAACGAAGGGAGAGATCCGCATCGTGCGCTTGCGCACCGTGTCGGCGGAGGTCACCGATCCGATTCGCGAAGTCACCCTCGAGGAAGCGCGCTTCCTCGATGAGAGCTTCGAAGTCGGCGATGTGATGGAAACTCCCATCGAGTTCGCCGAATTCGGCCGCACCGCGGTACAAGCCGCCAAGCAGCGCATCCTGCAGCGCGTGCGCGAAGGCGAGCGGACCAAGATCAAGGATGAGTTCTCAGGCCGCGTCGGCGATCTGTTCTCTGGTGAGGTGCAGCAGATCGAGCGCGGGAAGCTCGTGCTGATGCTCAACCGGCATCGTGAGGCTGAAGCGATCATTCCGTATCGCGAACAGAATCATCGTGAGCACTACCATCAGGGCGAGACGATTCGCGCGGTGCTGAAGAAGGTGGAGGACACGCCGAAGGGGCCGCGTCTCGTCTTCAGTCGCTCCGATCCGCTGTTCGTGCAGGCGCTGTTCAAGCTCGAAGTCCCTGAGATTCAGCAGTCCGTCGTCGAAGTGCGTGCCGCCGCTCGCGAAGTCGGCAGCCGGACCAAGATCGCCGTGTTCTCCCGCGACGATGCGATCGATCCGGTGGGCGCGTGCGTTGGCTTGAAGGGCGCTCGTGTGCAGGCGGTCGTGAACGAACTCGGTGGTGAGCGTATCGATATCGTCCCGTGGTCGGCCGATCCGGAGCGCTTCGCGAAGCTGGCGCTCGCCCCCGCCAAGGTGGCGCGCGTGTTCAGCGACCCGATTACGAGAACGATTCAGGCCGTTGTAGACGAGGACCAGCTCTCGTTGGCGATCGGTCGCAACGGACAGAATGTTCGGCTGGCCTCGGAGCTGACCGGCTGGAAGATCGATCTGTACTCCAGTCGTGAGTGGGTGGAGCGTACCGAAGGTGGGCCTGGGTTCGCCCCGCTGCCGCCGGAACCGGTGGCCGATGTGCCACTCTCGGCGCTCGAAGGGCTGTCGATGGCGACCGTGGCAGTGCTCGAATCGGGTGGTTACCGCACGCTCAACGATATCATTGATCTCGAGCGCGCCGACTTTCTGAAGCTGCCTGGAATTGCTCCAGCCGAGGCCGATCGGATCATGGGGATCCTCGACGAACTCACGACCGATGACGGCTCCGAGGACGGTGCGGTTGCCGGTGGGGCCGAGGGCTGAGCGACGACGTCACACGGCGTAAACTGGCGGCGTTACTCGGTCTCGGGTTTCGCGGACGCCTGGTGGTCGTGGGTGTTGAGCAGGTACGCGTCGAAGCAAAACGAGGCACGTTGCGGCTGGCCGTCGTGGCGCACGACGCATCGAGACACAGTCGGGAGAAGGTGATCCCGCTGTTGAACGCGAAGGGTGTCGGCATCATCGAGATGCTGTCGGCAGACGAGTTGGGCGCCGCTTTTGGGCGTGAGCAAACAGCGGCGGTTGGTGTTACCGACGCAGGGTTGGCGCGGGGTGTTCGAGCCATCGGGCTCGGCACCGAGCGCTCGGAGTGACTTTCGGAGGCTGGGTTTGAGCAAGTTGCGCGTCATGGATATGGCCGGTGAGTTCGAGATCAACGTCGATGAAGTCATCGCCATGTTGCGCTCGATGGATGTGCCGGTTCTCAGCCCGCAGAGCGGGTTGACGGATGATCAGGTGTCGCGGATTCGCGCACGATGGGAGCGAGAGAAGCGCGCCCGTCAGGCGAAAGCTGCAGCGCCTGCTCCTGCAGCAGCGCGTCGTCGAAAAGGAGCCGCCGCTCCAGCCGCCGAGCCGGTTGCAAGCGCACCCGCTGCGGCGACGGAGCCCGTCGAAGCTGAAACGGGCGCTCCTGGCGTTCGCCGCCGGAAAGCGGCCGATGTCGCGGCGCAGCAGGCTGTGCACGACGCCGCAGCGGCGGCCGTCGCGGAAGCTGCTGAAGCGGCCGCAGCCGCCGAAGCGAAACACGCTGCCGAGGTCGCTGCGTTGACCCCGCCAGCTACTCCGCCTGTGGCTCGGATCGCGCCGTCAGAACCGACACACGCGGTCACCGACAACGCGACAGAGTCCGCGGCTGCTGGGACGCCGGCTGTCGAGCCGCCGCCGGTTCGTCCGGCTCCGGTTGCCAGCGCCTCTCCATCGCAGCCCCCGATGCCGACGCCGTACGCAAGCGCATCGCCGACGACCAATACGAACACCGGTGGAGGGGCGCCCTCGCGTCCCCCGCTGCGTTCGGCCTCCGGCCTCCCCGATCGTCCGCGTGCAGCGGGCGCCGGTCTTCCACCGCGCGGTCGTCCCGGCCAGGGTGGTGGCACTTTCAGCGGACCGCGTCCGGTCGCATCTGGAACGCCGTCGTTCGGCGGTCCGGCCGTGCGTCCTCCGGGCGGCGGCCCCCCCCGTCCGGCTGGTGGTGCACCAGGCGCTGGTGCTGGCGCACCGCGTGCCGGTGGCGATCCACGCCGTGGCGGCGGTAAGAAAGGCAAGCGCGGATCTGTCGATCAGGCAGCCGTCGACGCCAACATCTCGAAGACGATGAGCGCACTGCGCGGCCCCGCACGTCGTGGCCGGCGCTTTGATGACTCGGCGTCACGTGAGGAGCTCGAGGCGTTCCGCGCTGCGGCCGCCGAGCGTGAGCGGACCACCGTGCGCGTGAACGAGTTCATCACCGTCTCTGAACTGGCGCAGATCCTGAAGGTTGCCGCCACTGAAATCGTCGGCTTCGCGTTCAAGCATCTCGGTTTGATGGTGACCATCAACCAGCGCATGGACTTCGGTCAGATCGAGCTGATCGCCGGTGAGTTCGGTTTCCAGGCTGTGCGGGAAGAGGAGTACGCCGTCGAGGAAGAGGCGAACAAGATCGTCGATGCCGATGAAGATCTGGTCTCGCGTCCGCCGGTTGTCACGATCATGGGGCATGTCGACCATGGAAAGACGTCGCTCCTCGACTACATCCGGAAGGCCAACGTCGTCGCAGGCGAAGCCGGTGGAATCACGCAGCACATTGGTGCCTACCACGTCTCGCTGGCCGGTGGCAAGACCATCACGTTCCTCGACACGCCGGGTCACGAGGCCTTCACTGCGATGCGCGCACGTGGTGCGCAGGTGACGGACATCGTCGTCCTCGTCGTCGCCGCCGACGACAAGGTCATGCCGCAGACGATCGAGGCGATTTCGCATGCCAGGAACGCCGGTGTGCCGCTGGTCGTCGCGATCAACAAGATCGATGCGCCGGGTGCTGACGCCGCAAAGGTGCGCCAGGATCTGCTCCAGCAGAACGTCGTGCTCGAGGACTTCGGCGGTACCGTTCTCGCCAGCGACATTTCCGCGAAGAAGGGCACCAACGTGGAGCAGCTGCTGGACCAGATTCTGCTGCAGTCTGAAATCCTCGATCTGAAGGCCAACCCCGCGCGCCGTGCGCAGGGTGCCGTGGTCGAAGCGCAGCTCGATCAGGGCAAGGGTCCCGTCGCGACGGTGTTGATTCAGAACGGCACACTGCGTGTTGGCGATGACTTCATCTGTGGCGTGTTCTCGGGACGCGTTCGCGCGCTGCTCGATGAGCGCGGCAAGATCGTGAAATCGGCCGGTCCCGCCATCCCGGTGCAGGTACTTGGCATGACCGGTGTGCCGATGGCCGGCGATCAGTTTGTCGTGGTCGAGGATGCCGCTGAAGCGCGAGAGATTGCGCAGCGTCGCGAGCGTCTCGAGCGTGAAGCGCGCAGCCGGCGCACCTCGAAGTCGTCAGTGTCGCTGGCCGACTTCATGGCCGCGGCGACGTCCGGTGAGAAGCGGACCTTGAAGATGTTGATCAAGGCCGATCAGGGTGGACCGGCTGAAGCGCTGGCTGACGCGCTGCAACAGCTCTCGAACGCCGAAGTGCAGGTGGAAGTGATTCAGCGCGGCGTTGGTGCGATCTCCGAGAGCGATATCCTGTTGGCGAAGGCCGCGGGCGCCATTATCGTTGGCTTCCACGTGCGCCCGGACAACAAGGCGCGCTCGGCGGCTGAGCGGGAAGGCGTCGATATCAAGCTCTATCGCATCATCTACGAAGCGGTCTCCGATGTGAAGTCGGCGCTCGAAGGCATGCTCCGACCGGAGCAGCGCGAAGTCATCTTCGGCGAGGCCGAAGTGCGCGAAGTCTTCAAGGTGCCGAAGCTCGGCGCGATCGCCGGCTGCATGGTGCGCAACGGCATGATGAGCCGACAGGGCAAGATGCGCGTCATTCGCGACGGTGTGGAAGTCTACGAGGGCAGCATCGCCTCGTTGCGCCGCTTCAAGGATGATGCGAAGGAAGTCAAGGAAGGGTACGAATGCGGTATTGCGATCGAGAATTTCAACGACATCAAGGTCGGCGACGTGCTCGAGTGCTTCCGTACCGAGGAAATCGCGCGCACACTCTGAGGCGCCTGAATTTTTTCGTGGCCCCCTCGGTGCAGCGGCACTGCGGGGGCCACTGCGTCAGAGCCCCGCAGGCGCGGCTCACGATGCACAGGAGAATCTGATGGCTGGTAACGAACGCCGCCCCGACCGGGTGGCCGCAGCAATTCGCGAAGAGGTCGCACGTGTCCTCACGCGCGACGTAAAGGATCCGCGTATCTCCGGCGCCTTCGTGACGGTGACGGGCGTGGAGGTGTCGCGCGATCTGCGCACCGCCAAGGTGTTCGTCAGCATTCTCGGTGATGACGATGCAAAGGCTGCGGCTCGCGACGGTCTGCACGATCTCGCGCCGCAGCTGCGGGGCCCGATCGGGCGCGCGCTCCGGCTCCGTGCCGCACCCGAGCTCTTTTTCAAGGTCGATGAGAGCGTCGCCTACGCCGCTCGTATCGAAACGCTGCTCGCGCAGATCAAGACGCCGCCGGCCGACGATAGCGAGGGCGACGCCACCGCCGATGACGATGACAGCAGCGGTCGCTGACGGGCTGCTGCTGCTCGACAAACCGGCTGGCATCTCCTCGCACGACGCGGTGTTGGCAGCGCGTCGTGCCATCGGCGAAAAGCGTATCGGGCACGCCGGAACGCTCGACCCTTTTGCGACCGGGTTGCTCGTACTGCTGGCCGGACGCGCGACGCGTCTGCTGCCGTACATCCCCGGCGAACCGAAAACGTACGACGCAACTATCCAGTTCGGTCGCGAAACGGACACCGAAGATCTCCTCGGCAACGAAACACGTACCGCGCCGATGCCGAGCGAACTCGCGGTGCGAGGCGCGATCCCCGCATTCACCGGGGTGATCAGTCAGGTGCCCCCCGCCTACTCGGCCAAACGCGTCGACGGCCAGCGTGCGTACGAGGCCGCGCGCGCCGGCGTCACACTCGACCTGAAGCCGGTCGGAATCACGGTGCACTCGTGGCAGCTGCTGGCCTGGCGGGACGATGCGTGCGATGTTCGCATCATCTGCGGCGGCGGCACGTACGTGCGCTCACTCGCCCGGGATCTGGCGCGAGCGGTGGGCAGTGCGGCACATCTGTCGGCGTTGCGTCGCGTCGCCGCCGGTGCTTTTCAGGTCGATGCGGCGCAGTCCGTCGCATCGTTGCGGGATGCGCCGCCGCAGCTCCGGCCTCCGCTCGATGCATTGCCACATCTGCCGCAGGTGGCGTTGACGAACGACGAAGTGCATCGCATTCGTCGTGGGCTGGATATCGCCATCACCGATCTGTCGCACGGCGACGCGCGCCATGTGGCGCTGGTGTCGGCGGAACACGGTGGCCTCATCTCACTGGGCGAGCAGATCGACGGCCGCTGGCAGCCGCGCGTGGTGATGCGGGATGCGTGACCCGAGCGACCTTTCGGGGTTGCCGCCCTCGGTGCTGCGGAGCGCCGTGACCGTCGGCACGTTCGATGGTGTGCATCTCGGCCATGTCGACGTGCTCCGGCGTCTCGCGGTCATGGCGCGAGAACAGGAGATGGCGAGTGTCCTGGTGACATTCTCTCCCCATCCGAACGAGATCGTCCGTCCCAGCGCAGTGCCCATGCTGCTCACGCCAGGGATGGAAAAATTCGAAGCGCTGGCGATGATCGGGATCGACTACTGCGTTGTGATTCCGTTCACACGCGACCTCGCATCGCTCACGGCGGCGGAGTTCGTCAGCGAAGTGCTCACGCCACAGTGTCGGATGTCCGCGCTGATGATCGGACACGATCACGGCTTCGGCCGTGACCGCGCCGGTGGTAGGGAACAGCTCATGGCGCTTGGGGCATCGAAGGGCTTCGCCGTGCAGCAGGTCGCGCCGGTGAGCCTGCCCGATGGAAGCATCGTCTCGTCGTCCGCGATTCGCCGCGCCGTCGCCTCCGGTGATCTCGACGCCGCCAGACGCGCCCTCGGCCGTCGCTATTCCCTGAGCGGCACCGTGCAGCACGGCGACCACCGCGGCCGGACGATCGGTTTTCCGACGATCAACCTCGGCACACCACCCGCCCGAAAGCTCCTGCCGCCGTCCGGCGTCTACGCCGCGATCGTTCAAACACCCGGCGGCGCCCACGGCGCGATGGTCAACCTCGGGTCGCGTCCCACCGTCGCCGATTCGGCGGTCACCGTCGAAGCGCACCTCCTCGACTTCTCGGGCGACCTCTACGGAGCAGCGGTTCGGATCGATCTGGTGGCCCCGATTCGGCCCATTCGACGCTTCGAGGGGCTCGTCCATCTGACGGAACAGCTCTCGGCCGACCGGTTAGCAGCCCGGACTGCGTTGACCCGGTTCGCCTAACCCGGCTACCTTTCGCGGCTATATGACAATGGTCGTCTCTCCTCTCTTCCGCTGCAGGGCATGAATAGTCTGCGGTCCCGCCTCCTCCTGATCGCCGCTGCCATCGGGCTTTCGGTTTTCGCTCTCTTCCCGCGCCCTACAAAGGTGATCGAGAAGAAGCCTGATGGCACTCGTGTCGAAACCACAAAGAGCCTCTGGCCGCTCAAGTACGGTCTCGACCTGCAAGGCGGCATGCACCTCGCTCTTGAGATTGACGAGAGCAAGGGCACTGTCGCCGACAAGAAGGACGCACTTGGCCGCGCCCTCAAGACGATACAGAACCGCATCGACCAGTTCGGTGTGTCCGAGCCAGTCGTGCAACTCGCCGGCGATGATCGGATCATCGTGGAACTCCCGGGAATCGATGACCAGCAGCGCGCGCAGGATGTCGTGCAGCAGTCGGCGTTCCTGCAGTTCCAGATCGTGGACAAGTCCAACGCGCTCGAGAAGTCGCTGCCGCGCTTGGATGCAGCGGTGCGGAGCCAGCGCCTGGACGTTGCGGTCGGCGCGCCGACCGCGGTCCCAGGCACGACGCCGTCTGCGGCCGCTCCGCTCAGCGGGCTGTTGAGCGGTGATACGTCGAAGAAGGCCGCGGTTGGCGTCGTTGGAAAGGCCGACAGCACCAAGGCTGCTGCTGCCGCCGACTCAGTTGCGAAGGACGCCAACGGCCCGATCACGAAGATGATCCAGCCGGGGCAGTTTGCAGGTCAGTACTTCGTGAAGCAAACGGACGTGGCACGTTTGAGCCGGTTTCTCGCCGACAGCGTCGTCCGATCTGCCGTTGCACCTGGAAAGGTGATTCGTCTCGGCGCCGACACGATTGCCGGCGCGCCGGGGCAGGGTGCCTATCGCCCATTGTACGTGCTCGATAGCAAGCCGATCATCACCGGCGAGTTTCTCACCGACGCGAAGCCAAACAGTAACCCGCTCGAGGGTGGCTACATCGTCGAGTTCGAGTTCAACGCTGAGGGCGGCCGGATCTTCCGTCGTGAAACAGGCCGACATGTGAGGGACAACATGGCGGTCGTGCTCGACGATCGAGTCGTCACCGCGCCGACGATCAACAGTGCCATCGGTCGCAACGGTCAGATCACGCTCGGCGGATCCGGATTGCAGGAAGCACAGGATCTGGCGCTGGTGCTGCGCGCTGGCGCACTGCCGGTACCGCTCAAGGTGGCTGACATGCGCAGCATCGGTGCCAGCCTTGGCCAGGACTCGATCGACAAGGGCAAGCTGGCCTTCGGGATCGCAATTCTGATGGTCGTCATCATCATGGTTGGTTATTATCGCTTCAGCGGAGTGATCGCGGTCGTCGCACTCGGCCTCTACATCGTGTTTACCCTCGCGGCGCTGGCCGCGTTTGGTGCCACGCTGACGCTGCCTGGATTGGCTGGTCTGGTGCTCGGCGTCGGGATCGCGGTGGACGCCAATGTGCTGATCTTCGAGCGCATCCGTGAGGAGATGGATCGCGGAAAGTCCTCGCGGCTGTCGATTGATGAGGGCTTCCGACACGCCCTCACTGCGATCGTCGACACGAGCGTCGCAACGATCCTCTCCGGCGCCGTCCTCTATCAGTACGGTACGGGTCCGGTGCGCGGCTTTGCCGTGACGCTGGTGGTCGGTGTGGCTGCGTCGCTGTTCACGGCAATCTTCGTGACCCGCACCCTTCTCCTTGTCTGGCTTGACCGCACCGGCGGCACGAAGCCACTGAGTATCTGATGCTGCGAATCTTTCACAACACCAAGTACGACTTCATCAAGTGGTGGAAGGTCGCGGCAATCGCGACGCTCGTCTTCATGGGCATCGGGCTCGCGTCGTTCGCGGTCACCGGTGGTGTCAACTACTCCGTGGAGTTCACCGGCGGCACGCTGGTGCAACTCAAGTTCAAGGAGGCAGGCGATGCCGGCAAGATCCGCAGTGTGCTCGAAGCCGCGGGGATCAGGGGCGCCGAGGTGCAGCAGTTCGGCGCCGTCGATGAATTCGTGATTCGCGCGCAGGAACGGTCGCTGGTCAGTCAGCAGGCGGCGGGCGCCGAAAAGGTCGCCGACCGTATCCGGGTTGCGCTGGTGGCATCCTTCGGCGAATCGGCGTTCACCGTGGTTCGCAAGGAGTCCATCAGCCCCAAGGTTGGCGAGGAACTGAGCCGGAATGCGATCATCGCAATGATCCTCGTGTCGATTGCGACGCTCATCTACCTCGCATTCCGTTTCGAATGGCGCTTCGGTGTGGCTGCGGTCGTCGCAACGCTGCACGATACGATCGTCACGATCGCGTTCATCAAGCTTCTTCACCTGGAAGTCTCGCTGACGGTGGTCGCTGCGATTCTGACGCTTCTCGGTTACTCGACGAACGATACGATCATCATCTTCGACCGCGTTCGCGAGAACCTGAAGACCGCTGGCAAGGACGCGCTCTACAACGTGCTCAATCGTTCCATCAACGACACGCTGCCGCGCTCCATCATGACGCACGCCACGACGTTCGCCGCGGCGCTCGCGCTGCTGCTCTTCGCCGGCGAGGTGATTCGCCCGTTCGCATGGGTGATGGCGTTCGGTATCTTCGTCGCGACGTTCAGCTCGATTTACGTCGCCGCGCCGGTGCTGTTGTGGATCGAGGCGAAGTTCCCGCGCAAGGCTGCATCCGGGGCTGCAGCTCGGAATGCCAGCGGTGACAAGCGCTCCAGCGCTGTTCCCACCCGGTGAGTCGGAGCGGACCTCTCATGTCTGGACGAACCGTCGCCTTGCGCGGCGGTTTTGTCGTTTCGCGTACCGGTGAGTGATCGACAGTCACGCTCACCTCGCAGGGGAGAAGTTCGACGGCGATCGCGCGGCGGTACTGGAACGCGCCTGGGTCGCCGGTCTGTCGCACATCGTCATCATCGGCGAGACGACGACGGCCGCGCGCGATCTGGCGCGCACCGACAGCGCACGCCTGTCCTTTTCCGCCGGAGTGCACCCGCATGAGGCGCACACCTTCGACGCCCAGCGCGACATCGCGGCCATCCGCGGGCTGATCGCCGATGGCGCCGTCGCGATCGGCGAGTGTGGCCTCGACTACTTCTACGATCACAGCCCGCGTGAGCAGCAGCTGCACGCTTTCTCGGCCCAGCTGGAACTGGCCGCCGAGACGCGCCTTCCGGTGGTCGTGCACACGCGACAGGCTGAAGCCGATACAGCCGCGCTGATGAATGAGTCGGCAGCGCGCGGCGTTGTCGGCGTTCTCCACTGCTTCACCGGGTCGCTCGCGCTCGCGCAGGCAGCAGTGGACCACGGGTGGTACGTCTCTTTCAGCGGTATCGCGACCTTCAGGACGTGGGAGGGCAACGACGTTGTCGCCGCGATCCCCGATGCACAGCTTCTCGTCGAAACCGATGCTCCGTACCTCGCGCCAGTTCCATTTCGTGGCAAGCGAAACGAGTCGGCCTTTCTCCCCGCGACCATTGCCGCCATCGCCGCAGTGCGTGGTGTGACTCCGCAGTCACTCGCGGAATCGACGGCACAGAACGCGATCCGGCTCTTTCAACTCACCTGAACGTTCCCTTCGCCTTTTCGTATGCCGACTGATCTGGAGATTGCGCAGTCCATCACACTGCGCCCCATTCGCGATGTCGCGGCCGAGCTTGGACTCGCCGAGGAGTCGATCGATCTCTACGGCCGCTACAAGGCCAAGCTGCCGCTGGAGATCGCCTCGCGTCCGGTGAAGGGGAAGCTGGTGCTGGTGACGGCGATTCATCCCACTGCGGCTGGTGAAGGCAAGACCACGACCTCCGTCGGATTGGCGCAGGCGCTCCGGCGCCTCGGCACCAACGTCGTCCTCTGCCTGCGCGAGCCGAGTCTGGGCCCGGTCTTCGGCGTCAAGGGAGGCGCGGCTGGCGGTGGTTATGCGCAGGTCCTGCCGATGGAGGATATCAACCTGCACTTCACCGGCGACTTTCACGCCATCGCCAGTGCGCATGCGCTGCTGTCGGCGATGCTCGACAATCATCTGCAACAGGGAAATGCGTTGCAGATCGATCCGCGACGCATCACCTGGCCGCGCACGGTCGACATGAACGACAGGGCGTTGCGGAAGTGCCTGATCGGCCTCGGTGGCACGGCGAACGGTGTGCCACGCGAGGAACGGTTCATCATCGTCCCCGCCAGCGAAGTGATGGCGATCATGGCGCTCGCGATCGATCTCGATGATCTGCACACACGGCTCTCGCGCATCGTCGTCGGGAGCACCTGCGATGGGCGTTTCGTCACCGCCGGAGAGTTGGACGCCGCTGGTGCGATGACGCTGCTGCTGCGCGATGCGCTCCGACCCAATCTGGTGCAGACAGGGGAGGGTGGCCCGGCGCTCGTGCACTGCGGTCCGTTCGCCAATATCGCGCACGGGTGCAACTCCCTCGTCGCCACACGCTCGGCGCTCGCCCTCGGAGATGTCGTGGTCACCGAGGCTGGATTCGGCTCCGATCTCGGCGCCGAAAAGTTCTTCGACATCAAGGCGCGCATGGGAGCGCTGACTCCTGCCGTCGCAGTCATCGTCGCCACGGTTCGCGCGCTGAAGCTTCATGGTGGCGTGAACAAGGCGGCGTTGGCGGAGCCTGATGTCGCGGCGGTTGAGCGGGGCGTCGCGAACCTCGAACGGCATATTGCGAACGTCAGCCAGTTCGGTGTGCCGGTGGTCGTGTCGGTGAACCGTTTCACCACCGACAGTGACGATGAGCTTGCAGCGGTGATCCACGCGGCACACCGCTGCGGTGCGCGCGCCGCGTTGTGCGAAGTCTGGGCCAGGGGCGGTGCGGGCGGCGAGTCACTGGCCGCCGAGGTCCTCACCCTCCTTCAGCTGCCCGCACCCGCCTTTCGGCCCCTCTACGACGTGACCAGCGGGATTCGCGTCAAGATCGGAACCATCGTGGCTCGTGTGTACGGGGGGGACGGCGTGGACTTCTCGCCGCGCGCCGAGCGCTCCATTCGGGAGCTTGAACGGCAGGGGCTCGGCGCGACGCCGGTCTGTATCGCGAAGACCCAGTCGTCGTTCAGCGATAATCCCGCGCTTCTCGGTGCGCCGCACGGCTTTCGAGTACACATTTCGGATGTCTATCCGGCTGCGGGTGCCGGGTTTGTCGTGGCGCAGGCCGGTGATATCATGACAATGCCCGGTCTGCCAGCAGTTCCGGCCGCAGCACGTATTGGTGTTGATGTCGCTGGCCGCGCCATCGGATTGTTCTAGCGCTCTACTTTTTCGAGGACATGTCGTGACCAAGCGTGTGATCAGCACCCCGAACGCTCCGGCAGCCTTCGGCCCGTACTCTCAGGCCGTCGCCGTCGACAACCTCCTCTTCACTGCCGGTCAGATTGCACTCGACCCCGTCTCCATGACGGTCGTGCCGGGCGATGTTGCGGCGCAGACGGAGCAGGTGATGAAGAATCTTGCCGCCATCTGTGTCGCTGCCGGTGCCACGCTGCAGGATGTCGTCAAGACTACCGTCTTCCTGCAGGAGATGAGCGACTTTCAGGCCATGAACGAAGTCTACGCACGCCACTTCGGTGAGAATCGTCCGGCGCGCAGTACGGTGGCGGTGCGTGGGCTGCCGCGCGACGTGCGCGTCGAGATCGAAGCCATCGTTCGATTGACCACCGCCTGAGTGGTGCGCGTGCGACTGGCCGGGCGTCAGCGCTGCGGTGCGTCATGGCGTGCGCAGGGCGCCGTGCTGTTGATGCTGAGTGGGGTCTCCGGCGTGCAGCAGACACACGCGCAGCAGCTGCCGACGCCGGCGACTCGTCGCGACAGCGCCGCGATTGACACCGCGAAACAGAAACCGCTTCGCCGCCTCCCCAGCAGCATCCCCGATTCGCTGCTGCGGCCGCCGGTGACCCCGAAGTCCGCGTTCCTTCATTCGCTGGTGCTGCCGGGCTGGGGCCAGAGTCTGTTGCGACGGTCCACCGCAGCCACGATCTTCTCCGCCGTGGAAGTCGGTTCGATCTACATGGTGGCGAAGTCGCGCGCTGACCTGAGCCGCGCCAGGGCGCTGCAGGGGCGCGACTCGGTCGCCGTTGGCGATCCGAGCCTCGGCGACCCGGTCACGCGTATTCCCACCATGACCGATGGGCTGGTCAATGCACGCAAGTTGCACGTCGAAGACTGGCTCGCGCTGCTGATCTTCAATCATCTGCTCAGCGGTGCCGATGCCTACGTCGCTGCCAATCTGTGGGACCTCCCGGCGCGAGTCTCGATTCAGTACACACCCAATGGCGGCTCGATCGGCGCCAGGTTCCGCTGGTGAACGATGCACCGATAGGCGTGTTCGATTCGGGCATTGGGGGATTGACGGTTGTCGCAGAGATCATGCGCGCGCTCCCGAATGAACGTGTCGTCTACGTCGGAGACACGGCGCGTGTGCCGTACGGTCCGAAGAGCCCTGCCACTGTGCTGCGGTACAGTCGTCAGATCACCGCCTGGCTGCTGGAGCAACATGTCAAGGCGATCGTCATCGCCTGTAACACTGCCACCGCTCACGCACTCGAGTCGCTGCAGCGTGAAACCGAGGTACCGGTGATCGGTGTGGTACAGCCCGGGGCTCGCGCGGCCGTCGCCGCCACCCGGTCGCGACGTATCGGCGTGATCGGCACAACGGGCACGATCAACTCGGGCGCCTATGCGCGTGCGCTCTCCGCTCTCGCCCCGACGTCCACTGTCTCCAGCATCGCGTGCCCGCTCTTTGTGCCTCTGGTTGAAGAGGGGTGGGTAAACCATCCGGCAACGCGCCTCATTGCCGAGACCTATCTCGCACCCATGCGAGCGGCCGACGTCGACACGCTGGTTCTCGGCTGCACGCACTATCCGCTGCTCGCACCGGTGATCGCGGACATCGTCGGGCGTTCCGTGACGCTGGTCGATTCCGCCGCCGAAACTGCGATTGCATTGCGCGATGTGTTGCAGCAACGCGAGTTGGCTGCGTCAGGCGATCGGATCGGCGTTGCGCACCGCTTCATCGCCACCGACGCGCCCGACGCCTTCCGTCGCGTCGGTCAGCGCTTCATTGGCCCCGTGCTCGACGAAATCGAGACAACGGTCTTCGCCTGAATCGCTGAACTCCAGCAGCGCAACGCGATCGGCGGTGATCTTCAGGTAGCGAGGCACTTCGCCCCATCCGCCTGGGTTCGCGTACACACCGCCGGCGGGCGCACGCGTCAGCCCCGCCACGTGTGAATGGCCGAAGACGACCAGATTTGGCCCGCCCGGTGTCGCGAGGCGCCGCAGCGCCACATCGCGCAACCCAACACCATTGTCTTCCGCGCTATGAATCCGACTCGCCTCGGACGTGCCGAGCGCAAAGCGCGTTCCGAGATCCGGGTGAATCAGTTTGAACGCCCAGACTGAGAGCCGGTGCCGCAGTATTGGTCGCACCCGGAGATAGCCGCGATCGGCCGCACCGCGCAGGCCGTCGCCGTGCTCGATCTCCGCGGTCCAGGCACCGAGTTGCAGATGCAGCGGTGCGAACTGATAGGTCACGCCAACCTCGCGGCGAAGCACATCGCCGCCCCAGCAATCGTGATTTCCCGCAATCCACGTGATCGGCATCCCTCCGGCGCGCAACTCGGTCAGCGCCGAGAGCACCGGCAGCGCAAATGACGGAACGGAGCGCCGCCATTCAAACCAGAAGTCGAGGATGTCGCCGTTGAGAATCAGCGATCCGGGGGCTCCGCGCAGCCGCCGCAGAAACTGCAGCAGTGCCTGCGTGTTGTTCGCGGGCGCGGCGCCAACGTGGCAGTCGGAGAGCAGATAGCAGGGAAGCGGGAGCACAGGTGCAGATTACTGCCTTCCGCACTTTGACAAAAGCACCAGCGTCGACACAACTTCGCCTCTCCGCTGCAACCCATCCCTGTAACACGCGTCGCTGTGACCTCTGGCGAACCACTCCTGACATGTGACGTCGAGCTCCGCGTGCGGTACGCCGAGACCGACCAGATGGGCGTCGTCTACCACGCCAACTACCTGGCGTGGTGTGAAGTCGGCCGGACCGAGCTGATTCGGCAGCGTGGCCGTTCGTACGCAGAGATTGAACGACTTGGCATCGGTCTCGCCGTGTCTGATGCGTCGCTCCGGTTTCACGCGCCGGCGAGATACGACGACTTGATCCGCATCTCCACCGCACTCACCGATGTACGGTCCCGCTCCATGTCATTCGAGTACATCATCGCGCACGCGGAGCGCGGGACGAAGCTGGTGTCCGCCACCACCACCCTCATCGGACTCGATCGCGACGGCCGCATCGCCCGACTTCCAGACGCGCTCCGTGAGGCGCTCGGTCTCGAAAAGTGAGGCGTTCGCGGCCAGTTGCCCTCCGCATCTCAGCGGCGCGCCACGCGTTGTCGGGCAGGCGAGCGAAACCACCGCGGCCTGGCCGCGCGGTGCAGAGGTCCGGATCGTGCAAGGCAGGGTACTGATGCTCATGATCCCACCGATGCGCCGCACCGCGCCACTGCTCCTCGTCGCACTCACCGCCTGCGCCACTCCGCGCCTGGCGCCACTCGTCAACCCCACGCCCGTGGCGCCGCAGGTTCCGCTCCCGACGATCACCCTGCCTCCCCACAGCCAGCGCATCGTCTTTCAATGGCGACTGCAGGAAGCGGAGTTGGAGGTGCGCGGTGAGGGCGCGGCTCGGATCGCGGCACCCGATTCGGCACGTGTCGATCTCTTCGTGATGGGTGGCCTGGGCAGCGGAGCGGCGTGGGTCATTGGTGATGACATGAAGCTCGACGCCCCGGAGGTGCTCAGGCGCGTGCTTCCGCCGCCGGCCTTCCTCTGGGCGGCGCTCGGGCGATTCGCCATTCCGGCGGGACGCGACACCGTTATCGCGCGCTCCGACAGTCTGTTCACTGCCGAGATCGGGCCCGAGCCGCGCTGGCGCCTGACCGTGCGTGGAAAGCGGATCACCCGGCTGGAACGGGCAGATGGCGACCGCGTGATCGATCGCCTCGAGCGCCGTGATGACGGGTCGCTAGTTTACCTGCACGCGCCGACGCGTCGGCTGCTCACGCTCACGATCACGCGGGTGGATTCTGTCGCACCGTTTGATGCCTCGATCTGGCGCCCGTAGCGCTCTCCTGATCACGCTCAGTCTGGGCGCTGCTCTGGGGGGCTGCTCGTACGGCTTCGCCGGCGGCGGACTCCCGCCCAGCGTCCGCTCGGTGGCGATCATTCCCTTTGAAAATGCCACCTCCTCGGCGGAGCTGCAGCAAGAGTTCATGACCCGGCTTCGCAAGGAGCTGCGAGCCCGTCTCGGCGTGCAGGAAGCTGGCGAAGCACAGGCGAATGCTGTGGTGCGCGGCACCATTACACGTTACGAAGCAGATATCCCGGTCGCCTTCTCCGCAGACCGTGCCCAATCGGTGGCAGCGCGCCGTCGCCTGATCCTCACGGTGGACATAGAGATTTTTGACCAGACCGCCGGCCGAGTCCTCTGGTCCCGGAAGGGGATGAGCGCGGAAGGCGAGTATGCCGAACGCGCGGAAGCAGAGGGACGACGACAGGCGATCGAAAAGCTCGTAAACGACGTCATCGAGGGGGCTCAGTCTCAATGGTAACGCGTCGCGGCAGCGGATCCGGTGGGTGTCTGATGGGCATCGCGTTCGTCGCGGCAGCCATTGTCTTTGGCTGGCCGGCAGCCAGGGTCTACATCCGCGCCTACGAATATGAGGACGCGATGCGGCAGACGCTGCTGCACGCGAAGGCGGACAATGACGAAGGATTGCAGACGCGAATGCGGGCGTCGGCGGACTCCATCGGTGAGCTTCCCGATGCCGCCTACGACATTCGGGTCGATCGGCGTGACGGCGTGATCCGTCTCAGCGCCACCTATACCGACACGATCAAGTTCCCCGTCGCCCCGCGCCCCGTCACCCACCGCTTCAGTGTGGAGCGCATGGAGTGATCCCTCCGTCGCCGCTGGACCGTATCCGTTCGTGGGATGAGGCGTGCGCATGGCGTCAGAGGCAATCGGGTCGGGTGGTCTTTACCAACGGGGTGTTTGATCTGCTGCACCCCGGGCATATCGACGTCCTCCTCGGTGCCCGCGCCTGCGGTGACGTGTTGATCGTCGGAATCAACAGCGACGCATCCGTGCGTCGGCTCAAGGGCCCTGAGCGACCCGTCCGCTCCGCGGCCGATCGCGCATACGTTCTCGCTGCGCTTGCATCGGTCGACTGCGTCGCTGTGTTCGAGGAGGACACGCCGCGCGAACTGATTCGACTGCTCGAACCCGATATCATTGTGAAGGGTGGCGACTACAACCCAGATACCGTGGTGGGCGCCGAAGAGATGCACGCACGCGGCGGAGAGGTCATCATCATCCCGATCACCCCGGGGCATTCCACCACAGCCACGATTACCAAACTCCGTTCCGGATCCACTGATGTCTGATCTCGTTCGTTCATATGGTCGCCAGTTAAACCAGATGAGGCCCGTCACCCTCGAGCGCGGCGTGACACCGTACGCCGAGGGCTCCTGTCTCATCAGCTTTGGCGAGACCAGGGTCCTCTGCACCGCGACCGTGGAAGAGGGTGTTCCCGGCTGGCGGAAGGGGAGTCGCCAAGGGTGGCTGACCGCGGAGTACGCCATGCTGCCGCGCGCCACACGCACGCGGACCTCGCGTGAGCGGGGTCAGGTGGGCGGTCGAACGCAGGAGATTCAACGCCTGATCGGGCGGAGCGTCCGTGCCATGCTCAGTGGCTTCGACTTCGGTGAGCGCACCATCAAGGTCGATTGCGATGTGCTGTTGGCCGATGGTGGCACTCGCACGGCGGCGATCACCGGCGCGTGTGTTGCAGTCAGCGACGCGTTCTCGTGGCTTCTTGCGCAAGGGTCCATTACACAGTCGCCGGTGGTGCATCATGTCGCCGCGATCAGTGTCGGCGTCGTGGATGGTATCCCGGTGCTCGACCTCGACTATCCCGAAGACGTTCGCGCCGGTGTGGACATGAACGTGGTGATGGTGGACGCGGCGCGGTTTGTCGAGGTGCAGGGGACCGGTGAACACGCGACCTTCGACCGGGCGGAGCTCGATGCACTCCTCGGGCTGGCATCGGTGGGAATCCTTCAGCTGCATCAACTGCAGCAGACCACACTCTCTGTCGTGGACGCGGCATGACGCACCGATGGATCATTGCCACGCGTAATAGCGGTAAGCTGATCGAGCTGCAACCGATCCTCGCGGCGCGCGGCATCGAGGCGATCGGTCTCGATGAGGCCGGCGTCGCGATCTCGGGCGCAGAAGACGCGCTCGAGATCTTCGATACGTTCGAGGCGAATGCGACCGCCAAGGCCGAGTACTTTGCCCGGCTCTGCATGCTCCCCTGTCTTGCGGACGATTCCGGATTGCAGGTCGACGCGCTCGACGGCGCACCGGGTGTTCGCAGCCGACGTTTTGCGGCGGATCGTGGGTGTGTGGTTTCGGAGCGGACGGACGAGACGGTGTCGAACAATGAAGTCCTGGTCGCTGCGTGCTGGGACAGCGGTCGCGCTCCGCCGTGGCGCGCTCGCTTCGTGTGCGCTGCAGCGTGGTCCGACGGCTCGCAGACTCATGTGGCCGTCGGAAGCAGCGATGGAGCGATCCTGCCCGAGCCAAAGGGCAGCGACGGCTTTGGATACGACCCGTTCTTTCTCTCCGACGATCTGGGAGTCACGTTTGCCGTCGCGTCGCAACAGGAGAAAGCGGCGGTCAGCCATCGCGCTCGCGCCGTTGCCGCGCTCCTTGATCAACTCGCACTCGTGGCTCGCGACACATCAGACCGTTGACGATTGCGCTCGATCCCGTTACTCTCGGGGTTCGTGCGGGGCGTAGCGTAGTCCGGTAGCGCGCCTGCTTTGGGAGCAGGAGGTCGCCGGTTCGAATCCGGCCGCCCCGACTTGTGCGGCTCCGCACGCGTTCCTGACGTGCGGCAGTTCGAAGCGCCAGTAGCTCAGCTGGATAGAGCGGCAGCCTTCTAAGCTGCGGGTCGGGGGTTCGATTCCCTCCTGGCGCGTGTGGTTGTTTTTGCTCCGATAGCTCAATGGTAGAGCAGCTGACTCTTAATCAGTAGGTTGTAGGTTCGAGTCCTACTCGGAGCATCTGGCGGCGGCGGTCATCTCTCGATGATCGCCGCCGTTTTTTTCGCGCCGACCGTTTTGCGCCCGAGGAGATTCGGCGGTACCCTCCCCCAGATGCGATGGCGCGCGAGGGGATTGTTGTTGGCGTGGGTCCCGCTCGCAAGCGTGGGCGCGCAAGCTCGTCACGCCGCGCATGGTTTGCCCGCACTCCAACGCGACTCCCTGTCGGCGATGGCGACACTTCTCGCGACGACCGTGACGCCGGCGCTGTCCGGTCGCGCCCGGACCGAACTGCAACTGACGCAGCCGATGATTGCCGTGCGCGGTGCCCGCCGCGCGTCGTCGCTGCAGTACGTCGGAATGGTCAACCTCGAGCGTTGGACGATGCCGAATGGTGAGCCGGTGGCAGGCATCTGGGGCGAGGGCTTCATCGATCGGCGGCACCCGCACACGATCTTTCACGAAGCAATGCTCTCCGCGTCACTCGGCGGCGAGCCGCTGCGCGTGACGCTGACAGCCGGCAAGGGCTTCGCTCCCTTCGGAACCGACGATCCGATGGTGCGACCATTCACCAAGTATCCTGCCAACCATCATCTCGCGCAGGTCATGGAACGTGTGCAGCTCGTGGGGGCGGTGCGCGTCACCGCATATGCGACAGTCGAAGCCGCGCTCTTCAACGGCGATGAGCCGCTCGGCCCGACATCCCCACCGCAGTGGCGGCGTATCGGCGATTCGCGGAGTACCCGCCTCACGCTATGGCCCATAGCAGGCCTCGAAGTGCAGGGGAGCATCGCGTTCGTCCGTTCCCCCGAATTTGTTCGCCCCGATGGACTCGATCACGCCAAGCGGAGTGTGAGCGCGCGGTATACGCCGCAACGCTCAGTCGTGCGATACCTGTTGCTGGAATGGGCGCAGACCGATGAGCGATATCGTGGCCGCCGCATCGTCGGCTATGGGACGCTGCTCGGCGAGGTATTCGCCCGCTACGGCGACTGGAGCGTCGGGTTGCGCGGCGAGCGGACCAGCCGTCCGGAAGACGAGCGCCTGCTGGACCCGTTCCGGACCACCAGACCGCCCAACCACCTGACGATCAAGGGCGTCACGCGCTGGCAGATCGCCACCGTGTCACTTGGGCATTCACTCCCGACACTGCTTAGGGTCGGATCCACTCTATTTGCCGAAACCAGTGTGGCCACGTCGACACCCCTGCTGCGCCCTGTGCTGCTGAATCCGCGCGACATCAGCGGGGCAGATCGGGCATGGCATCTGTCGCTGGGCGTGCGGGTCGCGACGGGGTTGATGGCAGCGCGCGCAGGGCGCTATGGTGCAGCAGTTGGCGCAGCCGGGACGAATGTGATGTTGGGAATGCCGCATGGTAAGCACGTACCGTGAGCCGGAATGTCCTGGCGACGAAATGCACTGAGCGTGCCCGGCACGCACCACTTGTGAGGGGGCGCGGGATGCGGAAGATCGTGCAATGTGCGATGGGGCTGTGGGCGAGCGGGATCGCGGCGTGTGGTGGGGCTGACGGCGGGAGTGGCGGCACGATCGTCACGCCAATCATCCCGACGTCCACGCCGCCAGTGGCCGCCCTGACCGTGCTGGGAGAGGGACGGATATCTGCTCGATTCACGGCCGAGATCAGCGTCGGACCGCGTTACGCGTATTCGTCCACATGGGGTACTCGGAGCGGTATTCGTGGGAATGCGATCTACGTCTGGGATCTGTCGTCGGCGCAGCCGTCACTGATCGACAGCGTGATCGTGGCCGACGCAGGAACGACTGGCGATGTGCAGGTCGTTGTCGACGCCAACCTTTTGGTCGTCGCCGTTGAACCCACGCCGCGCGGGGCGATCGTTCTCTACGATCTCGCGAATCCCGCGCGACCGTCGTTCATCGGTCGCTATGAGACGCCGAATACCGCCAACGGTGTGCACACGGCGCAGGTGTCGCGCGTCAACGGCCGCCTTTATGCGTTCCTGTGCATCGATCCGCGCGGAACCGAGCGTGCCAGACTGGTGATCGTGGATATCACCAATCCGCGGGCGCCGGTGGAGACATGGGTGCAGACGCTTGGCAATCCGTTCATCCACGACGTCAACGTCCGTGACGGGATCCTGTTGACCGCCGAATGGAACGATGGGATGGCGGCGTATGACATTGGCGGTGGCGGGCGCGGTGGCACACCGGCAGCGCCGGTGTTTCTTGGGCGGGTGCAGACCGTTGGTGGCAGTGTGCACAACGTGTACTGGCATCGCGATTCGCTGACGGGCGCACGATTTGCGTTCGTCGGTGAGGAAGGGCCGGGCGCCATCGGTTCGTCATCGGTCGGCGATGTGCACGTGGTGGATGTGCGCAACTGGTCGGGGATGCGCGAGGTTGCCTTTTTCCGCGTTGCCGGCGCCGGCACGCACAACTTCTGGGTTGACGAGCCGAATGGTGTCCTGTATGCGGCGTACTACAACGCCGGTCTGCGCGCACTCGATGTTCGTGGCGATTTGAGTGTGTGTGCCCGTGAGGCGAAGGATGCGCTCGACCGGTGTGATCTGTCGCTGGCGGGGCGGGTGTTGGGCGCATCGCCTGACGCGATGGCCTCGGCGTTTGTGTGGGGCGTCGATGGTGCAGCGGCGAGCGTGATCGCGTCCGACATGCTCGGCGGGCTGTGGCGTCTCTCGCTGGCCGTCCGCGGCACGCGGTAGAGGGCAGCCGGCTTCAGTCGTGCCCGTGAGGATGTCATGTTTTTTTCGGGTTCGGCGGGGCGGCCCGTGCTGGGCGCGCGCGGCCTGTCGGGAAACTGGGCGGCGTGTCACGACCGCGTGAGCCAAGGGTTGCATTTCCGGCTCATTACACGTACTTTCTTCTCCCCGCGCTGTATTGGGATGAGTTGGATCGCGAAAGCGAGCAACGAAATCACTGGCGAGGGATTGACGGACTCAGCATCACCGAGTATCCTTTAAGACTCCCGCTGAAACGGCGGGACTGCTGATTGAAAATTGAATCGAGAGATTAAGAGTGTGCGAGACGAACTCGTTTGAGCGACAGCGTACAGAGCGCTGCGCGAGAGTTGAGATCTCTGATTTTTATTGATTCCGGAACGTCTCATCGACGTTCAGTAATGGGTGTAGGTGAGGCGTTTCGTGGGAGCTGCATTGAATTCTTCTTGGAGAGTTTGATCCTGGCTCAGGACGAACGCTGGCGGCG
>Ga0105046_10001252_pt1 | contig 38721 bp, 39 predicted proteins | sample MAT03_FD_78385 | JGI IMG/M metagenome (GOLD analysis project Ga0105046, IMG submission 78385) | Freshwater microbial communities from Lake Fryxell liftoff mats and glacier meltwater in Antarctica - MAT-03 (megahit assembly) | ecosystem: Environmental > Aquatic > Freshwater > Ice > Liftoff... | reverse complement strand
TGTTGCCTCACGTAAATTGCTACCCGTCGGATGGGCCGACTGGGGCAGAACGTGACGAAACAAGGGCGAATCAGCATGACTACACGCAGAGAATTGATCGAGGCCATTGGAGCGAGATACCGCGACTCGACGACGACCTTGCAAAATTCCAAAAGGGAACCAAGAGGATCAATCGGTTGCGCCTGCTGGCCTATGACGGATTGCTCGCGCAGTGCGGAATGGCACAGGTTTCCAGGGTCCAGATTGCCGACGGGTTGAATGCAGAGGCATCAAGCGAGTCGGATGTTGTCCTTGGAATTTTCCAGCCGATGATTGACTAGTGACGGCTCTATGACCCGAGAGTCGCCGGTCACTTTCAATCGTGAAAGTTCGAATCTCTAAGGCTATATTTGAACGTATCTTCGAAGAGATCGGCTATCAAATGCTTGCCGACTTGTCGGGGAATGCGTTGTCACCTGACAGTGAATTCGCTGCGCAGCGCAAATTGGCTGCGTTGGAATCGCGCCTGCACGGAAAGTCCCACTTTCATGAGGCTTTGTGCGTATTGTGGGCTTCCGGCTAGCATAAGGTTCTGGATACAGAACTATTCGTAATATGGGCGTTGATCGAGTCGCTGCTCTCCTACGTGGCAGTGCACGAATTTCTGGCTCCGAATGGGTTTGGTTACCTCGATCAAGTCGGCCCCGGTTTGCCGGATTTCATGCAGCGCGGTTGGGTATCACGTCGGCGTGGAACGCAGTTTGTCCAAGTAGTCCGCCCACCGCTGCATCATCTTTCGCCGTTCCGGCAAGTGAGCTGTACGGTTGTAGGCGCGACCGTTCGGATCCTTCACCTGATGAGCCATTTGGTGCTCGATCAAGTTCACTCGCTCGCCCAGCACTTCATCCATGATGGTGCGGGCCATCGCCCGGAACCCATGCGCCGTGTGAACCTCGCTGCTGTAACCCATGCCACGCAAAGCCGCATTGATGGTGTTTTCGCTCATGGGCCGGTTGCCAGTGCGCACACTGGGAAACACGTAGCGGCCATGGCCTGTGACGGTCAGGATTGCACGCAGTATCTGCACGGCCTGCCCGGACAGGGGCACCAGATGATCGGCCTTCATCTTCATCTTGCTCCCAGGAATGCGCCACTCCGCCGCATCCAGGTTGATCTCTGACCATTCGGCAGTACGCAGTTCGCCAGGCCGGACGAAAACAAGCGGTGCCAGTTTCAACGCGGCAACTGTGCCGGGGTGCCCCGTGTAGGTGCAGATGGCGCGCAAAAGGCCCCCGGCTTCCTTTGGCTCGGTGATCGCTGCGAAGTGCGCTTCGGGCACGGTAGCCAGCGCGCCGCGCAGGTCCGTAGTCACGTCTCTGTCGGCCTTGCCGTCGGCAACCGCGAATCGGAAGACCTGCCCACAGATTTGCTTGACTCGGTGTGCGCTGTCGACTGCACCACGTGCCTCGAGCTTGCGGACGGTAGCCAGCACGTCGCGTGGGCCGACCGTGGTAATCGGGTACCTGCCGATGAATGGGAACACATCCTTCTCCAGCCAGGTGGTCACCTTGCCCTGTGTGCTACCCATTCTTTTGGCCGCCGTCTTGCTCAGCCATTCACGAGCAACAGCTTCAAATGTGTTTGCCGCCGCGGCCGCCGTGAATTGCTTCGCCTCCCTCTTGGCCGTACTGGGGTCTATGCCATCTGCCAGCAATTCGCGTGCAGCCTCCCGCCGTTTGCGAGCCTTGGGCAACGACACCTCGGGATAAACCCCCAGCGCCAGCGTTTTGCGCTTGTTGGCAAACCTGGAGTCCACGCTCCAGTATTTGCCGGCGGCATTGACTAGCAGGTACATGCCATCCCCATCACGGTACTTACCCCCTCCCGAAGCGTTGGTGTGCTTGACTTGATCCACGAATGTCGCTGTGAGTGCCATGCTGAGTTCCCTGTTGGGCGGTATCTCGATAGGGACTCGCCGAAGATACCGCCATTAATACCGCCAGAATATCGCCACGGCATGGTACGACTTGAATCAACGTGAGGCAAGAAAAAGGCGGTTTAGCTGGGGAGCTAGCGGGCTTTTGGGACCGGGTGGGATTTGGTGAGCCTATCGATTGGTGCCGGGGACGGGAATCGAACCCGTACGCTGCCTTTCAGCAAGCGGCGGATTTTCGTCACACCTCGGCTTTCACCGCCAGCCTGGGCCGTTCGTGCGCTGGACTATGCCTTCACCCTGGCGTTGCCGCTGTAGGTGCCCCCCGTCTAGTCTCTACACCTTCCCATTGCAGGGCTTGGCTCGGCGTTGCCTCGGAGCAGGTCCAGGGGGTTCGCCGAATTTGAGGGGATTCACACAGGCGCTTTCGCAGGCCTGGTGCTCAATCTATAAGTCCGCTGTGTCTACCAGTTTCACCACCCCGGCAGGGGCTCCCGGCCATTGTAATCGTGGCCGTCGTGTGGCCCCATGCCGTTAGCGCGCCAGCGCAACCCGGCTTGGCGCGCCGGCCCAGGGCAGTTCAGGTACCGACGAGCGGGCGGCAGCGCGTGCATTCGCAGTCGTCCCACGGCAGCACCTTGCAGGAGCAGGTGGGCACGGGGCCGAGTGCCGGGCCCGTCTTCATCGCCGACGGACCGGTGCGCGGGCGGCGGTCAGCCCGCGCGGGCAGGGTCCCAGGTGCCGAGGTCTGAGCCGGACCGGCAGCCGATGCAGCAGCGGGCAACCACTTGGCAAAAGGGACCAGGTCGGCCACGTCCTGCACGTACCAGACGCGCAACTGGGGGTCCCAACGGGCGCCGCGTTGTTTGGCGAGGTCCTTGTCCTGAAACGGACATTGCAAGTTGATTCTCATGGCGGATCTGGCGGGCGGTCTGGCCCCGAGTATGCCGGCGACCGCAACATGGGGCCAATTTTCGCAGACTGCCCAGGCAAACTGGGGCGCGCTCCCGACCCTCCACCCTCCGATGCGTCAGGGTGTCGTCTCCAAGTCAATTTCGCGGAACCTGGGTGTTGACTGGGGTCGACTGGGCATACGGCCGCGGCGGTACTACACTTGCGTCCCATGCCAAGCAACAACGCCCCTTTCGAGATCCATATCCACGGCGATGTACCGCTGCGCCCCGAGGTGCAGTTCGACCAGATCCAGGACGCGCTCAAGCCGCTCTGGAAGTATGCCGGAGCCCGCTCGCTCGCCGATGGTGCAAAAAGCTCCTATGACGATGAGCCCGGCATCCAGTTCGATGCGCCGCAGCACGTCCTGCAGATTTGCTGGACCGTGGCCGGGGACGAAGACTTTCGCCAGTCCCTCGATGAAATGTGCATGAACCTCAACGAGCTGGCGCAGACCGGGGCGGCCATTGAAGTCAGCTTCTACGACACCGAGTTCGACGAAGACGAGCAGGAGCAGTGGGATGAGTCGCGCGACGACTTCACCATGCTGTTTGTCGGGCCGACACCGGCCGCCATCATGCAGGTGCAGCGGGATCTGCTGGTGCAGGACGTGGTGGGCATGATGGAGCGGCACTTCGATGGCGCCGAGTTGTCAGGCGTGGTCGCCGAGATCGACAAGCTGTATGCCAAGCGTTTTGACGCGCTGGTCAGCTCGCTCGACATCGGCAAGCGGCCACGGGGTTCGGGTGGTGGCTATGGAGGTTCCGGTCACGGCGGGGGGCGCAAACCGCGCCATTTGCATTGACTTGGCGGGGCCATCTGTCCGCGGTGGTGCTCAGTTCCTCATCGGGATGTGATTGACCATGGCGACAGCTGTTTCCACCGCGCCAGAGGCTGCGCGCGGCCGGCCCGAAAAATTGCGATTGGGCGACGTGCTGGTTCAGCAGCGGCTAATCTCGCAGGAGCAACTGCAACAAACCCTGGAACTGCAGCGCCAGACCGGCAAGAAGACCGGCCGGTTGCTCATCGAAAGCGGTGTCATCACCGAAGAGCTGTTGGCCAATGGGCTGGCCCGCCAATTGCGCATCCCCTTCGTCAACCTCAAGACCTTTCCTTTCCGTGCCGACGTGGTGAAGCTTCTCCCGGAGTCGGCGGCACGCCGGTTCCGGTCCGTGGTGCTGGAGGACAAGGGCGACACCTTGCTGGTGGCGCTGGCCGACCCGCTGGATCTGGCCGCCTACGACGAACTGACGCGTATTCTCAAGCGCACCATCGCCATTGCCGCCGTGCCAGAAAGCCAGGTACCCCTGGCGCTGGACCGCCTGTACCGCCGCACCGAAGAGATCAGCGGCCTGGCCCGGGCGCTTGAAAAAGACCTTGGCGATGCGGTCGACTTCGGCGAGCTGACCGCCAACGCCGGTCTGGAGGGCGCGCCGGTCGTGCGCCTGCTGCAGTCGATGTTCGAAGACGCAATGCAGGTCGGTGCGTCCGACGTGCATATCGAGCCCCAGGAGGCGGGCTTGACCATCCGCGTGCGGGTCGACGGCGTCTTGCAAACCCAGACCGAGGCCGACAAGCGGATCGGCGCTGCATTGGCCCAGCGCCTCAAGCTGATGGCCGGGCTCGATATCTCCGAAAAGCGCCTGCCGCAGGACGGTCGCTTCAGCGTGCGCCTGAAGGACACGACGATCGACGTCCGTCTCTCGACCCTGCCCACCTCGTATGGCGAGTCGGTGGTGATGCGGCTGCTCAACCAGGGCGGCGGAATGCGCCGGCTCGACACCATCGGCATGCCGCCTGACATCCTGCGGCGGTTCCGCGAGGTGCTGGGCCGCAGCTCCGGCTTGGTGCTGGTGACCGGCCCGACCGGCTCTGGCAAGACCTCCACGCTATACGCCGCGCTGGCAGAGATCAATGCGGCCGAACTCAAGGTGATCACGGTAGAGGATCCGGTCGAATACCGTCTCCCAGGCCTGACCCAGGTGCAAGTCAATGACAAGATCGAACTGAGTTTCGCGCGCGTGCTGCGGGCCTGCCTGCGGCAGGATCCGGATGTGATCCTGGTGGGCGAAATGCGCGACCCGGAAACCGCCGAGATCGGTCTGCGTGCCGCCATCACCGGCCACCTGGTGCTCTCGACACTACATACCCGCGACGCTGTCAGCACACCATTCCGGCTGCTCGACATGGGGGTTCCGCCCTTCATGGTGTCCACGTCTTTGCAGGCGGTGATTGCACAACGCCTGGTGCGGGTGAATTGCGACGTATGCGCCGAGCCGCACCCGGCAAGCCCGCAAGAGGCGGCCTGGCTCTCGGCCATGGCCGGCCCCGGTGAAGCAGTCGAACCCCGGCGCGGCAGGGGATGTTCCTCCTGCAACGGAACCGGTTATGCAGGGCGCCAGGGTATTTACGAGTTGCTTGAAATGGACGCCGATCTGGCGGCGGCCGCCACCCGGGCCGACCCGGCCACCTTTCTGCGTTTGGGGCGCGAGCGCATGAAAGGTCGAACCATGGCATTTCACGCCTTTGAGCTGGTGCGCCAGGGCCGAACGTCGGTCGCAGAGGCGATGCGTATCGGTCAGGACGACGACACACTGGATTGATCGATATGGCCACCTATGCATGGCGCGGTCGCAATGGCCGTGGCGAACTGGTAGAGGGGCGGCTCGAGGCGCTGGGCGAGGGCGCTGTGGCCGACCAGTTGATGTCCATGGGGGTGGCACCGGTGCACATTGCCGTGGCCGGCGACGTAGTCCAGGACGGCGCCCCGGACTGGTGGACCCGGCTCAATCGCAAGGCGGTGTCGGTCGAAGACATCCTGGTTTTTTCGCGCCAGATGTACACCCTGAACAAGGCCGGAGTGCCGATCCTGCGGGCATTTGCAGGCCTGCAGGCTTCGGCAGTGAAGCCCGCCATGGTGGATATCCTGCAGGACATCCGCTCAAGCCTGGACCAGGGCCGAGAATTGTCGGTCGCTCTGCAGCGCCACGTGGCCGTATTCGGGCCGTTTTACGTGTCGATGATTCGCGTGGGCGAAATGACCGGCCGCCTGACCGAGGTGTTTTTGCGTCTCAACGAGCACATGGAGTTCGAGCGTGACGTGCGCGAGCGCATCAAGCAGGCGTTGCGCTACCCCAGCTTTGTAATCCTGGCGATGGCAGTGGCCCTGGTGGTACTGAATATTTTCGTGATTCCGGTGTTTGCGAAGGTGTTCGCCGGGTTCAACTCGGAGCTGCCACTGATCACCCGTGGCCTGCTGGGGTTTTCGTCCTGGATGGTGGCCTGGTGGCACTTGCTGCTGGCGGCGGTCGTGCTGGCAGCGCTGGCGGTTCGCGCCTATTTGCGCACGCCCGAGGGACGATACCGCTGGGACAGCCGCAAGCTCAGGTTGCCCATCGTGGGCGACATCATCCTCAAGGCCACACTGGCGCGGTTTGCACGCAGCTTTGCGCTGTCCAGCCAGAGCGGTGTGCCGCTGGTGCAGGCCCTGACCGTGGTTGCGCAGACGGTCGATAACGCCTATGTCGGCAGCCGCATCGAACAAATGCGCGACGGTATCGAGCGTGGCGAGAGCATCTCGCGCTGTGCCGCTGCCACCGGAGTATTCACACCGGTGGTGCTGCAGATGCTGGCCGTTGGCGAGGAAACCGGTGAACTCGACAACTTGCTGTTCGAGATCGCCAGCATGTACGAGCGCGAGACCGACTACAACATCAAGGGCCTGTCGGCCGCCATAGAGCCCTTGCTTCTGACGGTGATTGCAGCGCTGGTGCTGATCCTCGCCCTGGGGGTGTTCCTGCCGCTGTGGAGCATGGGGCAGGCCGCCATGGGGCGCTCCGGCTGAGGGTGGCAACAGTCAGCGCGCCCGCGTCGGTCAGGCCGCCACAGCTGCGCCAGCGGCGTGGCGTCGAGTGGGGTTTGCTGTTCGCTGCCATTCTGGCCTTGGTGCTGCTCTTCCTGCACGAAGGCCGCAAGGTGCAGGCCCAGGCGGAACTGGCCGCTGTCCAGGCCACACTGGGGGCTCTGCGGTCGGCTGCCTTGCTGCAGGATTTGCATGCCAGGGCGTCGGCTGGTCGCGTTGGCACGGTCCAGCAGGTGCTTGTGACCAATCCGTTTGAGCTGCTCCGAGCGCGTCCAGGCAACTATCTTGGGGTACTGGAGGCCCCCCAGATGCTGACGATACGCCCCGGCAGTTGGTTTTTCGATCCGGACTGCGGCTGTGTTGGTTACACACCATCCGAGCCACGTTGGCTCGACAGCCCCGTTAGTGCGGTTGCATTGCGTTTCAAGGTCCGCATTGGCGAAGGTCCGTTGCAACTGGAAGCGCTGGAGCGTTACGTGTGGCAGGGATCGCCGGTAAATTAGTCCAATTTGCGGCATTTTGACAACATCGGCACTGTCATGTACCTTTGTATTTGCGGTGATCCTGCGCAAATGGGTGCCCGCCGGTGCATCATCCGTCGCGGGAATGGTCTATTTGGCAGTGTTTAAGCAAGCAAGAGGATTTGATTCATGAGCAAATTGCAGCGTGGTTTTACTTTGATTGAACTGGTGATGGTCATCGTGATCCTCGGCGTGTTGGCCGCTGTCGCGATACCCAAGTTCGTCGATCTGCGGACCGATGCCTATCAAGCCTCCGCCAAAGGCTATGCCGGGGCCCTGAGTTCTGCCAATGCCATCAACTACGCCGGCTGCGCCGCCAAGGGTGGGGTTGCCACGGCCAATGTGTGTGTACTTGTCAACAGTTGCGCCGACCTGGGCGCCTTGCTGCAACCTTCACTCACACTGGGGGTCAAGCCTGGAACGACGGTCGCCGGCACTGTCTATGTAGCTGCCGATACCGCCACGACAGCGACCGGAATTGACTGCACTGTCGTGGTGGGCGATGGCACGGCGGCTGGCCAGACCGCAATTTTCACGGCCACATCGGCCCCCTGAGCCCCGGCCACGATGATCGCGGGGGCCGGCCGCCGCCGCTCTTCGCGCGGGTTCACCCTGATCGAGTTGGTCATGGTGCTGGTGCTGGTGTCGGCCGTGGCAGTTTTTGTGGCGCCGCGCCTGTCGGGCATTGCTGATTTCAACGCGCGTGGCTTTCACGACGAAACGCTGGCCCTGCTGCGCTACGCGCAAAAGTCGGCAGTGGCCCAGCGTCGCCCGGTGTGCGTGGCGTTCACGGCCAACGGCGCCAGCCTGCGCATCGATGCAGACCGCGACAGCGGATCGGGCGGCAGCGGTTGCGAGGCCGATCTGACCGGTGTGCGTGGCGACACACCGGCCCGCATCACCGCCCGTGGCGAGGTCCAGTTCGGCACTACACCACCGACACTGGTGTTCGACGCGCAGGGGCGACCATCGGCCGGCATGGGTGTCCAGGTGGTCGGGGCCACCCGCCAGATCACGGTCGAGTCAGGTACTGGGTATGTGCACGATTAGGCTCCAGGGACGCGGTTTTTCGTTGATCGAACTGATCTTCTTCATCGTCATCGTGTCGGTGGGGCTGGCTGGTGTGCTGCAGGTGATGCAGACGACCGCGAAGGCCAGTGCCGATCCGATGGTGCGCAAGCAGGCACTGGCGCTGGCCGAAGCGGTGCTGCAGGAAGTGTTGCAAAAAGCCTACACCGACCCGGACCCGCTGGTGACCACCGGCGAGACCACGCGTGAGAGCTTTGACGACGTGGAAGACTACAACGGGCGGAGCAACGCCACCTTCACGGATCTGCCGGCCGGGCTGTCCGCCTACACCATTGCCATCGTGGTGGCGCCTGCCACGCTGGGCACGCTGACGGTCAAGCGGGTGAGCGTCACGGTCACGCGCGGCGCGGAGTCGATCAATCTGCAGGGCTACCGGGGAGCCTATTGAGCATGGCAACACACCCTACGCAACGCGGCTTCAGTTTGATCGAGCTGGTCATGGTCATCGTCATCCTGGGTATCGTCGGGGCCACGGTTGCAGTGTTCATGCGCAAGCCGGTCGACGCCTATGTGGACACCTCGCGGCGAGCGGCCTTGAGCGATCTGGCAGACACGGCGGTGCGGCGCATCGCGCGCGATCTGCAGCGCGCACTGCCCAACAGCCTGCGCAGTCCGAACAACCAGTGCATCGAGTTCATTCCCACGCGCACCGGTGGGCGCTACCGCGCGGAACTGACCAGCGCCGGCACGGGTGACACTCTGGATTTCGGCATCGCGGACACCCGTTTCGGCGTGTTTGGCGATCTGGGCGCGCTGCCGGCCGACCAGCGCGTGCGGGCCGGCGACGTGGTGGTGGTCTACAACCTGGGCATCCCGGGCGCCAATGCCTACGATGGCGACAACACGGCCGTCGTGGCCAGCGTCGCCACCGGTGCCGAGTCGACGATCACCATGGCGGCCAAGCAGTTCCCATTGGCATCTGCGGCGAATCGATTCCATGTGGTGCCGGGTGACGAGAAGATCGTCTCTTTCACCTGCAGTGGCGGCCGCCTGCTGCGCAGCAGCAACCACGCGTACAACAACGCCTGCCCGACCAGTGGGGCGACTGTGGCCGTGCTTGCCAATAATGTCAGTGCCTGCAATTTTGTCTATAACGACAGCGATCTCCAGCGCAATGCGCAGGTCCGGATGGGAATCGTGCTGACGGACACTGCCGGAGACTCGGTGAGCCTCTACCATGAAGTCCATGTGAGCAATACGCCATGAGAGCTTCCCGCCACAACCAACCCGGTTTCGCCACCATCGTCGCCTTGTTTCTGCTGGTGGTGCTGGCCGGGCTGGGTGCCTTCATGGTCACGATCTCGTCGACCCAGCAGATTACCTCGGCCCAGGACATCCAGGGCTCACGGGCCTACTGGGCGGCGCGCGCTGGCCTCGAGTGGGGCCTGGGCAGTCTGACGGCGTCACCAGGCGCGTGCCCGACACCACCGGTGCCGTTCACGGTGGACGGCTTCACGCTGACCGTCACCTGCGCCAGCAGCAGCTTCGATGAGGGGGGGATTGCACGCGCGGTGTACGCGTTGACATCTCGCGCGGCCTCCGGCGGGGCAGCGGGCAACCTGACTTTCGTGGAGCGGTCGGTGTCGGCGTCGGTGGAGTTCTGATGCGCAGCCTGGGCCTGTTCCTGCTGATGCTGGCCGCGTTTTTGGTGCACGGTATGGCGCGCGCCGCCACGTACACCAACGCATCGACGATCTTCGAGTGGGTCGATCCAGCCAGCCATGACAAGATCGGTCACCTGACCAGCCCCTACCGGTTCACCGGCGGCGGGACTACCGGATGCGGCACCGTGCCCCCTGTCACTGACGATGCGATCAGTAACCCCATCCCGATCGGATTCACGTTCATTTTCGGAACAACAGCCTACACCTCGCTTCAGGTGCAGTCCAATGGACGACTGCAGTTCGGCAATACCCTCTGCGGGTCTGGCACGAACAGTATTGGCCCGCCGCAGACCTATCCCTTTCTGTACCCGAACGCCTCGGTCAACAACACGATGAAGGTGTTCGGGGTGGATCTGGATCCCACGAACCTGGGCGACAGCCCCAATTACCCGAGCGCCTCCAGAAGGACCACCTGCCTGAGCCTCGCCACCTGCTACGTGAGTGTGGCCGCCATCGGCTCGGCGCCCAACCGGCGTTTCGTGGTCACCTGGAAGAACGTGCCGGAGTGGGTCAGCGCCAGCAACACCAGCGGCTCGTTCGACCTGCAGGTGATCCTGAACGAAAACGGAACTTTCGTCTACCAGTACGGCAACATCGTGCACGGCGGCACGGGTTCGGCGCAGATCGGTTGGCAGCTGACCACCAGCGACTTCGAAGTGCTGACTTTCGGCGCCTCGGCTGAACCGCCGCCCAACACCGCGATCCTCTTCTATGTGCCGTCTGCCAATCCGCTGGCCGAGTACCGGTTCGAGCAGGGCGCCTGGAGTCCGGGAGGCGCCGGGCAGGTGGTCGACACGTCGCTGGGAGCCCGTGGCGGCTCGGCGACCGGTAGCGCCCAGGCCACCAGCAGCGGCAGGGCCTGCCGGGGAGCGTCGATTCCTGCCAACACCACGGCGGCCGCGGTCGATGCGATCAAGACCGGCGTGCGGTTTTCGGATGCGGGCGTGAACATGCTGGGCCAGGGAACGGTCATGTTCTGGTATCGCGCCAACACCAACTGGAGCGCAGGCGGGGCCAAGTCGGTGCAGTTGCTGGATGCGACGCAGACCGGCGGCCAGTGGTTTGCGCTCACCAAGACGGCATCTGGCACCTTGTTTCTGGAGGTGGCCGACAGCACAGGCGTGGTGCGCTCGGTCGAAACCACGGCCCAGACCTTCACGGCGGGTACCTGGGTGCATGTGGCCATCCGCTGGAACTTCAACGCGCTAGCCGCCAGCAACAGCGACCGCATCAGCATCCTGATCAACGCTGCCGCACCTACGCAGAACAACTTCACCACCACCGGGTCACTCGCTGCTGGGCTGGACTTTCTCTCGGCAGGGGACAACCCGTCCGGGTTGACCGGCAGCAAGGGCAGCGTCAATTCCGCCGATGGCACGATCGACGACCTGCGCATCTACAACTTCGAGCTGATCCAGGCGCAGGTGGGTGGGGCGAGCATCCAGACCTACCCGTGTGGTTCTTTCGCCATCGACCATTTCGAGTTGCGCCATCCTTCGTGGTCCGGGCTGGCCTGTGCGCCGGGCACCATGACGCTGGTGGCCTGTGCGAACGCCGCCTGCACATCGCTGTATACCCAGGGCGTCGTGGCCACACTGGGCTCGACTGGTGCCGCCACCCTGTGGGACCCCGCTGTCGGCGGCACCCGCATCGTGATCGGATTCGGGCAGTCCAGCACCACCCGCAACTTTTACACCGCCACGGGCAGCGCGATCTTCAGTGTCGCGGGCACCGGCGTGCCCGTGGTGGAGAGCAACCCGCTCAAGTGCGATGGTTCGGCAGGTGCCTGCACCTGGACCTCGGCGAATGGTGGATTGCTGATGACCGTCCCGGATGCAGGCGTCATCATTGGCGGCAAGCCCGCGGCGGTGACCGTGCAGGCGGTGCAGTCATCCGGCCCCACGCCAGGAGCCGCTTGTGTACCGGTACGAAACCTGGCGTCGGCCGGGCTCAAGCTTTGGAGTTCGCCGGTGACGCCTGCGTCCTTTGCGGGAACGTCCACCTCGGCCTCGGTCACCGTGGGCGGCGCGCCGCAGGTTGCCAACAGCGTCGCCGGAAGCTGGGCCACCACGCCCCAGGCCTTGCCGGCCAGCAACAACCTCGCCAGCCTGAATTTCGATGCAACGGCCACCACCACCGTGTGGTTGCGCCACATGGACAGCGGCCAGTTCCTCCTGCGCGCCACACTGGACCAAAGCGCCAGCGCCTCGGTGCCTGCCGTGTCCCTGGCCGGCAGTGCAGGGGTTACCAGCATGCCCGTGGGCTTTGGCGTTGCCGCCGCCAGCGTGCAAGCCGCCGCGGCCATCCAGACGGCCTGCGCCGCTGGCTTCTCGGCCGCGTGCAACAACGCTGCCGGCGGCAGTGCGCGCGTGGGCTCGGCGGGCGGTGTCTTCGGCGCGACGGTCACGGCGGCCTTGTGGACCTCCGATGGCGACGCCGAACTGTCCGACAACCCGGTGGCGCCCTCCTACGCCGGCACAGTCGCGCTCGCGCCCGCGCTGGTCGCCCCGCAGGGGGGCTCCACCGGCAGCATCGCAACGACTTCAGTCACGCTGGCGGCAGGCTCCGCCATCGTGGCAGCCCAGAGCTGGACCCAGGCTGGCGCCCTGCGCATCGGGGCCTCCGGCACCTATCTCGCACGCGCGCTTGCAGGCCAGAGCGCCGTGCTGGGCCGTTTTTCTCCGCGCCATTTCACCACCACCGTCGTCGCCCAGGGTTGCGGCAGCTTCACCTACTCCGCCCAACCGATGCAGACCGTGACCGTGCGCGCGATGGACGGCGCGGCCGTACCTGCACCGACGCCCAACTATGTGGGCGCATTTGCCCGTACGGTGACGCTGTCGGATGCCAGCGGCACGACGACCGGCGCCTTCAGTGCCCACACGGCGGCGTCCGGCGCGTTCGTATCGGGGGTGGCCAGCATCTCACCGGTGTTCACGTTCATAGCGGCCCGCACCGCACCCACCAGTCTGGCGCTGCGTGCGTCCGACGGCGAAGTCAGCTCGGCTGGCAACGCCGAAGGCACCGCCAGCATTCGCAGCGGCCGGCTGTTCATGCCCCACATCTACGGTTCGGAACTGCTGGCACTCCCGGTGCCGCTGGTCGCGCAGTTCTGGAATGGCACGGCCTATGTCACCAACCCACTGGACAATTGCACGGTGGTGCCGGCATCTGCCATCGCGATGGGCAACTACCAGAAGGCGCTGGCGGCCTGCGAAACCCAGCTCTCGCCGACCGGCAGCCTGAGTTTCTCGGCCGGGCGGCCGTCGGGCAGCGGGCTGATACTGACCCGCCCCGGCCTGGGCAATGCCGGCACGGTCGACCTCACGCTCAACACGGCAGCGGTCGCTGCCGGAACGACCTGCGTGGGCGCGAGCCCGAGTGCGGCCACGCCAGCGGTCCTGCCCTGGTTTGGCGCCACCGCAGCGGCTCGCGCGACTTTCGGTATCTTCAAGAGCCCGCTGATTTATGGCCGCGAAAACTACTGACTGTTGCAAACGTGCCGATGAATCCGCTCGCGGTGCAGCGCATATCCCTTTTCCTGGTTCCAGGCGCGGGTCAACAGGCGAAAAGCTTGCACAATCCAGACAGTTCCACCGAGCCTCTTTCCCAGTCAGGACACGCTTGCACATGAACCCCCCAAACCGGCTTGTCCTGCGCAGCCGCTCCGCGCGAACAATGGCGTGGTACCGAGTCCCTGTCACGGGGAGACCCTGAATGCGTTGGCCCTGGCAGCGTCAAGGCAGCGGCGACGTGACTGCCATCGCGTGGCATAACCAGACACTGGCTTATGTGCGCGGGCGCATGCGCGGCGATGACCTGTGTGTGGTGAGCCAGTTTGGCGTCGAGCGCCAGACCGGCACGCTGGCCGAGTTCGCCAGCCGGCTCGAGGCCCTGGGGCTCAAGGGCGGCGCAGTGCGGGTCATGCTGCGCCCACAGCAATACCAGTGGTTGCAGATCGATGCGCCCGGCGTGGCACCCGAGGAACTCCGCTCCGCAGCCAGGTACCAGATCCGCGACATGCTCGATACCCACATCGACGACGTGACGTTAGATGTGATGCGCCTGGGCGACGGGCAGCACAAAGGGGCCCAGCATCTGTTCGTGGTGGCTGCAGCCAATGCGGCCCTGCGCGGACCCTCCGAACTGGCTGCCGCGCTGCGCTGGACGCTGCCGGTGATCGACGTGCAGGAAACCGTCCAGCGCAATCTGCAGAACGCACTGGCCCGGCGCGAAGGCCTGCAGCAGCGCGCCACTGCGGCGCTGGTGCTGACCGACGAGACCCACGCCGTACTCACCATCGGTGCCAACGAAGAGTTGTTTTACACCCGTCGGCTGGACGTTCCTGCAGGCTTGCTGGATTCCGACTGGGGCGCCGACCAAGCCGGCGAGGGGGTGGCCGAGGGCTTCACGCCCGTCGACGAATACGTGCCTGACTACGGCGTAGGGGGCGTGTCCTACGGTAGCGACTACTCGGCGCAGGCCGTGGCACCCGCCCAGACAGGGACCGCAGGACCGTCAGCAGAATCCGAGCGCGCACAGCGCTTTCTGGTCGAGGTGCAACGCTCGCTGGACCTATGGGACCGCAGTTGGTCGAGCCTTCCGCTGGCAGCCATCCGGGTGCATGCCGGCGACCGCAGTCGGGAACTGGCCCAGTGGCTGACACGTGAGCTCGGCCAGGCTGTCGTGCCGATGCAGCTAGACGGCATCGTGGAGGGCTTTACCGGGGGCGCCGAAGAGGAGCGCGCGTCGTGCTGGCCCCTGCTGGGTTTGCTGATGCGCTCCGACACCCGCAAGCTGTGAGCCGATAGCTCCCACCGGATCAACCAGCCCGTTCCACGATGCCCCAGCAAATCAATCTCAGCACGCCGGTCCTGCTGGCCCAAAAACGCTATTTCTCTGCGCAGACCATGGTGTTGGCACTGGTGGTATTTGTCCTCGGAGGCGGTGCCATGAGCGCCTACGGCCTGTGGACTCTGACCACCGTCACAAAGTCCCTGCAGGCCACCCTGGCCACGCAAGACCCTGAGTTGAAGCGTCTTCGTGTGACCGTGGCGCAGTCGCGCGCCGCTGTGGGTGTCGACGACAAGCAGCTGACCCAGCAGCTGCTGGTGGCGAGCAATCTGCTGGCTGAGCGGGGACGCCAGCTGGACGAGTTGCAGCACGGCCTCATGGCGCCGGGGCGCGGCCACTCTGCCCGCCTGCAGCTGGTCGCGCAGACCATTCCGCCGCAAGCCTGGGTCACCGCCATCCGCGCCGACAGTACCCATCTGGAGGTCAGCGGATTCACGCAGGAGCCGGCCGTGCTCAATGCGTGGCTTGCACAGCTGGCACGCAGCCCGGTGCTCGCTGGCCAGCAGCTGGCTGCGGCCAAGGTGGAGCGTACGCCAGGTGCGCGGCCGTTGTGGGCATTCAGCCTGGGCAGTGCTGTGAGCCCCCGGGAGGCAAGGCCATGAGCGCCAGCTGGAAGAAGCTGGCTGCCCGCATCGATGCGCTGAACCTGCGCGAGCGCCTGTTCCTTTTTCTGGCCGTCATCGTGGTTTGCGTGGCACTGGCCGACAGCCTGTGGATTGGCCCGGCACAATTGCAGCACCAGCAGGTCCGCCAGCGATTCGAGGCCAATGACGCAGAGCTGCGGCAGTTGCAGGGTGACTTGCGCCTGCAGGCGCAGCAGCCGGACCCGGCGCGCCAGGCGCGCGAGGAACTGGCCCGTGTGCAGGTGCTGATCGAGACGACCGACAAAAGTATTTCCGCACTGTCCGGGGCCAGCAGCAGCGGCACCTCGCTGCCGAATGTGCTGGTGCACTTCCTGCGCCGGCACAACAGCCTGACGCTGGTTCGAACCGCGAGTCTGCAAGTGCAACCAACCCCCCTTGGCGGCACACCGGCGACGGCTTCTACCGGCACGACACCCGCCGCCCGGCCAGGCCAGGAGTTGACGATCGCCGGCCCTTATGCGGACCTGGTGCGCTATGTCCAGACACTGGAGGCCGCGATGCCGGACCTGCGCTGGGGCCCGGTGATCCTGAAGGCGGACCAACAGCCGCCAGAGCTGACCCTGCAGGTCTACCTCGCGGGGAGCCAGCCATGACACGAAACACCCGCCAGCCCAGGGGTACGCAGTGGATGATTGCGGCTGCAGCAGCAGGGGTCTGGCTGGCGGCCAGCACGGGCGCTGCCCTGGCACAGACCACGCGCGATCCCACGGTGCCGCCGGCCAGTGCGGTCAGCGCACCCGTGGCAAATACGTCTGGCCGTGGGCCGTTGGCGGATATGGGCTCGGTGGCCGTAATCGTGCGCGACGGGCGCCCTTACCTGGTGATCGGTACCCGCCTGTATGCCCAGGGCCAGGCTTTGGGCGACAGCCGCATCGAGCGCATCACCGAAACCGAGGTCTGGCTGCGCGAGGGCAAGACCCTGCACAAGAAACCGATCTTCTCCGGCATTGTGCGCAGCAGTGTCGGCCGTGACCGATGACGATGAGTACCAGTCCATGAATCAAAATTTTTCCGGTTTGTCTTGTCTTGCAGGGTCGGGCGCGCCGGTGCTGCCCGGCCGTTCGTGGCCGTTGGCCGGCCTGTGCCTGTCGGTGCTGGTGCTGGGCGGCTGTGCCGCGGACCGCCCGCTGCGCACCGGCGAGGTTGGCGCCGCCGTGCGGGCCCAATTGCCGCCTGCTGCAGCCGCCGCGCCGGTGGCCGTGCCGGCCCGGGTCAGCGACGCGCTGGCCGAGCCAGTGGCCGCCCCGGCGCCTGTCATGGCCGAGCCGCGGCTGGACCTGCTGGTCAACAACGCGCAGGCGCGCGAAGTGTTTCTGGCAATCGTTGCCGACACCCGCTACAGCATGTTGATGCACCCGGATGTGACGGGCACTTTGTCGGTGACACTGCGCGGCGTCACCGTGACCGAGGCCCTGGAGTCCCTTCGCGACGTGTACGGTTATGACTTCAGGATCGAAGGCCGGCGGATCACCGTGTTTGCGCCCAGCCTGCAGACCCGTATCTTCACGGTGAACTACCCCAACTCGCGGCGCCAGGGCAGCAGCGACCTGCGGGTTGCATCCGGGCGTTCCGCGGCGGCGGGTGGCAGCGGCTCCGGTTCGGGTACGACCGGAACCAGCGCCAGCAACGCGGACTCCGGTACCAGCCAGCAAGTCGAGAACAGCCGCGTCACCACGAGTTCTTCGACCAATCTCTGGTCAGAACTCACCGAAGCGGTGCGCGCGCTGGTGAGCAACGGCACCGGCCGCAATGTGATTGCCAGTCCGCAGGCCGGCATCTTGGCCGTTCGGGCGATGCCCGAGGAGTTGCGCCAGGTCGAAAAATTTCTCAAGGCGGCGCAAATCGCGGTGGAACGCCAGGTCATGCTGGAGGCCAAGATCGTCGAGGTGGAGCTCAAGGACGGCTACCAGAGCGGCGTGAACTGGGCCGCGCTGGCCACAGCGGGCAGTTCCCAATTGGGAGCAGGTGTGTTTGGCAGCGGTATCGCAACCAGCAATGTATTGGCGCAAACCGGTCAGGTGGTCAGCCCCGGTGCGGTGCCTAGTCCGTCGATCCAGGCAGGAGGGGGCTTGTTTGGCCTGGCCTTGTCGACCACCCGCTTTGCGGCAGTGCTGGGTTTCCTGGAGACGCAGGGGGATGTGCAGACGCTTTCCAGCCCGCGGATTGCGACCCTCAACAACCAGAAGGCGGTGCTGAAGGTCGGCAGTGACGACTATTTCGTGACCAATGTCTCCGGTGGCTCGACCACCGCCGCGACTGCCGGCACGACAGCCAGCACCACGCTGCCTACGCTGACCCTCACGCCCTTCTTTTCCGGCATTGCACTCGACGTCACGCCGCAAATCGACGAGGGCAACAATGTCATGCTGCACATTCATCCGTCGGTGACGACCGTGACCGAGCGCACCAAGCAGATCGACCTCGGCAGCATTGGCAACTACCGCCTGCCACTGGCCTCGAGCAGCGTCAACGAGTCGGACACCATGGTGCGGGTGCAGGACGGCAGCATTGTCGCCATCGGCGGCCTGATGCAAATCGAATCTTCCCGCAGCACCTCGGGTGTCCCGGGTGCTGGCGGCAACTCGTTCCTGTCGATGCTGCTGGGCAACCGGGCCAACACGGCCCGCAAAAAAGAACTGGTTGTGCTGATCAAGCCCACCATCATCCGCAGCGCCCAGGACTGGGAGCAGCAGAACCGCCAGGTGCGTTCGGCCCTGGAGGAAATCGAACAGGTACGAACGCGTGTGATCCGGCTCGACGGCCGCGTCGAGGAGGGCAAGCCCAAGGCATCCCCGCCGTGATGTACCTGCGGCACTTCTCCTTGCGCGAGGCGCCGTTCTCGATCACGCCGGATGCGGCGTTTTTCTATCCGCACGAAGGCGCGCAGGCCGCGCTGAACACCTTGCTGGTGGCGATTCGCGGCGGCGAAGGCTTTCTCAAGATCGTGGGCGAGGTGGGGTGCGGCAAGACCGTCCTGTGCCGCCAGTTGCTGCGCTCCCTGCAGGGCGAGTGCGTCACTGCCTACCTGCCCAACCCCGATCTGGGTCCGCGCGACCTGCTGCTGGCGCTGGCCCACGAATTGGGCCTGCGCTTGCCGGCATCTGCCACGCGCCTTCGGCTTCTGGACAGCCTGCAAGGCTGTCTGGTCGCCCACGCGGCCGCCGGGCGGCAGGTGGTGGTGGTGATTGACGAGGCGCAGGCGATTCCGGTGCGCACCGTCGAGAGCCTGCGCCTGCTGTCCAACCTGGAGACCGAGAAGCGCAAACTGCTGCAGATCGTTCTGCTCGGGCAGCCGGAGCTCGACCGCAAGCTGGCCCGACCCGAAATCCGGCAGTTGCTGCAACGCATCACATTCAGCGACCATCTTGGGCCCATGGCGTCGGCCCGTGTAGGGCCTTACCTGCAGCACCGCCTGCAGGTGGCGTCGCTGGATCCACGCGACGCGGTGGAGGTGTTCGAGGGGCCGGCAGTGCAGGCGCTCGCGCAGTTCAGTGGCGGAGTTCCTCGCCTGTTGAATGTGCTGGCCAACAAGTGCCTGATGCTGGCGTATGGCGAGAACCGGCACCATGTGGGCCTGGCCGATGCGCGATTGGCAGCACAGGACACCGCCAGTGTCGACCCGGCCGCCACGGCATCTGCGTCCTGGTGGGATCGGGTTGTCGCGGCCCGATTCCGCCCGGTCGGAAAGCCGCACGAGATGCCTCTGGCAGCGCCGGGCGAGCGGCCCAGGACGCGACCGTGAGCATCATCAACAAGGTACTGCGAGACCTCGATCAGCGCGCTGCCACCGGCGATGCCGTGGTAGCCGCCCAAGCCCCCGCGGCGCATGGTTCGCAGGTGCCACCGGGTGTCGTGGCGGTGCCGGCCTTGCCTGCGGCGCCGTTTCCGCGCCGCCGGGTGAAGCCCTGGTGGCCGTTGCCTGTTTTGCTGGTTCTGGCAGCCGTCGGCGCCATCGGGTGGTGGCAGAGCGCGCACAACGCAGATCCTGCACCGCGCGGCGACGCGACTGTCCCGCCTGCGGTGTCAACGGCAGTGGTGCCGCCGCCGGCGGCCAGCCAGGCGGCCGACGTTGCGGCGGTCGTGGCCTTGGCCGCGGCACCCGCGCCGGCCCCAGCCCGGGCTGCGACGACCGCACCAGTGCCAGCCGCTGGAGCGTCCGATGCCGCCGGGCGAACCGCTGGGGTGCCTGCCGCAGTCCCGCTGTCTGAGCCGTCTTCGCCCGCAGCACTGCAGCCAATCAGGCAGATTGCAGTGGCCCCTGTGCCTCCGCCAGCGCCGGAGGTTCGACCCTCGGCAGCGGTCGCGGCGGCCGCTGCGCCTGCCGACCTGCCACCCGTGGCGTTGCCGTCACCGGTGCCCTGGCCGGAGGCGGCACTGGACGCGGTCGGGCAGGCCCAGCGCCTGTGGAGCTCGGGTGCACCCGACACGGCACTGGCTTTCCTGCGCGATGCACTGGCGGGTATGGAGCGGGTGCATGGCCCCGATCTGCTGCCGGGCCGCGTGGGCGCAGCGGCAGGCCTGGCCATGGTGCGTGAACTGGTACGCATGGAGCAGGGCCTGGGCAACCACGCGCAGGTTCTGACCTTGCTCAATCGTCATGAAGCATTGTGGGCGCGGCAGGCCGACCTGTGGGCTGTGCGGGGTAGCACCGCGCAGCGCCTGTCGCAGCACGTGGAGGCGGCGGAAGCCTACCGCACTGCGTTGCGCCTGCGGCCCGGTGAGCCGCGCTGGATGCTGGGTGCCGCCGTGTCGCTGGCAGCTCAGGGGCAGCTGACCTCTGCAGCCCCTCTGGTCGAACAGGCCCGTGCTTTGGGCCCGGTGAGTCCGGACGTTTTGTCGTATCTTAGACAATTGGGCGTCCCGGTGCGGGGCGATAATCCGGGCAACTAGACTCTGATGCGGTATGAAGAAAAAGATCAATGTCGACGACGCCAGGGTCGGCATGTACCTGCAGGAACTGGGCACGTCGTGGATCAACAATCCGTTCTGGCGCAAAAGCTTCCTGATCACCGATGCCAAGGACATCGCGTCGCTCCGGGCGGCCAAGGTCAACGAGATCTGGATTGACACCGCAAAAGGGTTGGACGTCCACCGGGTAGTCGACAGCCCCGGTTTTGTCGACACCAGGCCGGCACCCGTGCCACTGTCGCCAGACAGCCTCGATAACCGAACTGCACCGGTGTCGCTGGAGGAGGAGCTGGCCCGGGCGGCCGAGATCTGCGGGCAAGCCAAAGAGGCCGTGACCTCGATGTTTCGCGAAGCCCGCATGGGCAACACCGTCGATGCTGCCGGTGCAGGCCAGCTGGTGCAAGAGATCTCGGATTCGGTGGCGCGCAATGCCAGCGCCTTGATCAGCCTGGCGCGACTCAAGACCGCAGACGATTACACCTACATGCATTCCGTGGCGGTCTGCGCGATGATGATTGCGCTGGCGCGCCAGCTCGGCCTGGACGAGTCGCAGGTGCGGGCTGCGGGCGAGGCAGGCCTGTTGCACGACATGGGCAAGGCCCTGCTGCCGATGGAGGTGCTCAACAAGCCTGGCAAGCTCACCGATGCGGAGTTCGCGATCGTGCGGCAGCATCCGCAGCTGGGCCATGACCTGCTGCGAAAGACCACCGGTGTGGGTGACATGTCCCTGGACGTGTGTCTGTACCACCACGAAAAGATGGATGGTTCAGGTTATCCGATGGGCCTGGACGGCGATCGCATCAGTCTGTTCGCCAAGATGGGAGCGGTCTGCGATGTGTACGATGCGATCACCTCCAACCGGCCTTACAAGGAAGGGTGGGATCCGGCCGAGTCGATGCGCAGGATGGGGCAGTGGGCCGATCGGCATTTCGACCCGGTCGTCTTTCAGGCCTTCGCCAAGAGTCTGGGTATTTACCCCGTAGGCTCGCTGGTGCGGCTGACTTCCGGGCTGTTGGGGGTTGTGACCCAGCAAAATACCGCAACCTTGACGACACCCGTGGTCAACGTCTTCTTTGCCACGGCGACCCGTGAACGTATCGAGGCGTACGCACTGGACCTGTCCGAGCCTCACTGCACAGATAGGATCATGGCGCGAGAAGACCCCACCAAATGGAACTTCCCCGACCTTCATGCCTTGTGGTTGGGTGAAATCACCGGGAAATCGACCTGATCAGCAGCCCCGTGTAATGGGCATCTCGACCTCGCGCGGGCGGTCGGCGTACTTGCCCAGCTCGAGTTTGGCGATCGCATTGCGGTGCACTTCGTCCGGCCCGTCGGCAAACCGCAACGTGCGGGCCGCGACATAGGCATAGGCCAGCGGAAAGTCGTCGCACATCCCGCCGCCACCGTGGACCTGGATCGCCCAGTCGATGACCTGGCAGGCCATGCTGGGTGCCACCACCTTGATCATGGCGATTTCGTTCCTCGCTACCTTGTTGCCAGCCATGTCCATGAGCCAGGCGGCCTTGAGTGTGAGCAGGCGGGCCATGTCGATCTTGCAGCGCGCTTCGGCGATGCGCTCCTGCGTGACGGTTTGCGAAGCCACGGTTTTACCGAAGGCCACCCGCGCCGAGGCTCGGCGGCACATCAATTCGAGCGCCCGTTCGGCCAGGCCGATCAGCCGCATGCAATGGTGGATGCGTCCCGGGCCGAGTCGCCCTTGCGCAATCTCGAAGCCGCGGCCTTCGCCCAGCAGGATGTTGCCGACCGGCACACGCACATTCTCGAAAACCATTTCGACATGGCCGTGCGGGGCGTCGTCGTAACCCATGACGTTCAGCGGCCGAACGATGCGCAGCCCGGGTGCATGGGCCGGTACGATCACCATGCTCTGCTGCGCGTGGCGCGGCGCGTCGGGGTCGGTCTTGCCCATGACGATGAAGACGGCGCAGCGCGGATCGGACGCGCCCGAGATCCACCACTTGCGCCCGTTGACGACGTACTCGTCGCCCTGGCGTTCGATGCGGGTGGCGATGTTGGTGGCGTCACTGGAGGCCACCTCCGGCTCGGTCATGGCAAACGCCGAGCGGATCTCGCCCTCCAGCAGCGGCTTGAGCCAGCGCGCCTTGATGGCGTCGGAGCCATACCGTGCGATGGTCTCCATGTTACCGGTGTCGGGCGCCGAACAGTTGAACACTTCGCTGGCCCAGGGTACGCGGCCCATGATCTCGGCCAGCGGGGCGTATTCCTGGTTTGTCAGGCCTGCCCCGGTGTAGCCGGACGCAGCGGCACTGTCGACAGGCAGGAACAGATTCCACAAGCCAGCGGCTTTCGCCAGGGGCTTGAGCTTCTCGATGGTCTGCAGGGCCGTCCAGCGGCGCCCGGCTTGGGTGTTGGCCCCCAGCTCGCGGTGGTACGCGCCTTCGGCCGGATAGACATGCGCATCCATGAACTGCTGCACCTGGGCCTGCAATGCCTGGGTTCTGGCGGAATAACTGAAATCCATGGTCTGCTCCCGGAAGAAAAAGAGGGTGGGGCGCCTGGCGGCGGCGACCTCAGGCCCGCTGTGCGAATTGCCAGGCCATGCAGGCCATCGGCACCACCCCGCGTGCCGACTGTTCTGCCTGCGCGCTGGAGGCCGTGCCGGTTTCGATGCGTTTGGCAATCCCCTGCAGGATCGCGGCGATACGGAACATGTTGTAAGCCATGTAAAAGCTCCAGTCGCGGCGCAGGTCCTGGGGCGTCGCCAGGCCGGTGCGTTCGCAGTAGAGCTCGATGTAGCGGTCTTCGCCCGGAATGCCCAGACTGGCGATGTCCAGGCCGCCGATACCCCGGAAGGCTCCCGGGGGAATGTGCCATGCCATGCAGTGGTAGCTGAAGTCTGCCAGCGGATGGCCCAGGGTCGACAGCTCCCAGTCGAGCACCGCCACGGCACGCGGTTCGGTGCCATGGAACATGAGGTTGTCGAGCCGGTAGTCGCCGTGCACGATGCTGGTCTTGCTCTCGTCGCGCGCGCTGTCCGGGATGTTGACGGGCAGCCAGGCGATGAGCCTGTCCATGTCGTCGATCTGCTGCGTGACGGATGCGAGGTATTGCTTGCTCCAGCGGCCGATCTGGCGCTCGACATAATTGCCAGGCTTGCCATAACCGGCCAGGCCTTGCTGGCGGAAATCGACCGTGTGCAGCGCGGAAATCACGCGGTTCATCTCGTCGTAGATGTCGGCCCGCCCGGCCTGGGTCATGCCGGGGAGCGACTGGTCCCACAACACGCGGCCCTGCATGCACTCCATGATGTAGAAGGCGCGCCCGATCACTGATTCGTCCTCGCACAGGCAATACATCTGCGGCACCGGTACGCCAGTGCCCTGCAGTCCGCGCATCACCGCGAATTCACGTTCGACGGCATGGGCCGATGGCAGCAGTTTGGCAACTGGCCCCGGCTTGGCCCGCATCACGTAGCTGCGTGCAGGCGTGATCAGTTTGTAGGTCGGGTTGGACTGACCCCCCTTGAACATCTCGACTGTCAAGGGCCCCTGGTAGCCGTCGAGGTGGCGCTCGAGCCATGCCTGCAGGACGTCGGTGTCAAACAGATGCTGCTCGCTCACCGTGCGGGTGCCGACGTACTGGTCGAAGTCGCTCATGGGGAAGGTCTCACGGGTCGGTTTCTACGATGCGCATCATGGCCGCGCGGTTGCGCACCACCAGGCCACCGGGCTCGATGCGGATGATTTCCTCGCGCTCCATGGCCTTGAGCTCCTGGTTGACGCGCTGGCGTGACGCACCGAGCAACTGCGCCAGTTCTTCCTGGGCCAGTTGCAGACCGATGCGCATCTCGCTGGCATTGGAGAGGCTGGCCACACCGTAGCTGCGCACCAGATGGATCAGTTGCTTGGCGAGCCGGGCACGCAGGGGCAGGGTGTTCAGGTCTTCGACCAGGCCATACAGCTGCCGGATGCGCCGTGCATGCAGGCGCAGCATCGCCTCGTAGAGTTCGACGTGGTTCGACAGGATCTTTTTGAAGTCGGCCTTGGCCACGCACAACGTCGTGCATTCGCCATGTGCATAGGCGTCGTGGGTGCGCCGCTCGCCGTCGAAGATGGCGACATCCCCGAACCAGATGCCCGGCTCGACATACGTCAGGGTGACCTGTTTGCCGGATACGGATGTGGAACTGACCCGCACGGCACCTTTGGCGCAGGCCAGCCACTCTTCGGGAGGATCGCCGCGCGCAGCGATGAGGTCGCCATCGCGAAATCGCCTGACATAGGCACATCGGAGGATGTCGTGGCGCAACGAGGGGGAGAGGGAACTGAACCAGCGACCGGAGTTGATCGCCTCGCGTTCCTCGATGGTAAGGATCGGGTGGTCCATGGCCTGTCTTTTCGGTGACTGGATATGCGCCTATTGTGGAGCGCGGGACGGGCTTGCGGGTCAGGGCTCGACGTGCAGCAAGCTGAGGCCGATGGCACCTCGGCGCCGCAGCCAGGGGCTGGGGCGATACCGGGCGTCTCCGTAGACCGTCTGCATGTTGAAAAGCACCTCGAGCACGTTGGTGGGGCCGACCAGGTTGCCCATCTCCAAGGGCCCCATCGGATACCCCAGCCCGAGCTTCACGGCGGTTTCCAGGTCGGACGGGGAGCAGACGCCCTGCTGGCACATGTCGGAGGCGATGTTGACGATGGTGGCCACGACGCGCTGGGTGACGAAGCCGCCGCTGTCGCGGATCACGCTGACGCGTTTGCCGTCACGCGCCATCAGGGCGTGGGCTGCCTGGCGCATGTCGGTGCGGGTGGCGGGGTTGGTGGCCAGGACCCTGCGACGGGTGCTGGCGTCGTCGAACAACATGTCGATGCCCACGGTACGCGACGGATCCAGCCGTTCCACGACCGCCATGGTGCTGACATCGAACCCCAGTGGGGCCACCAGCGTCAGGGCAGACGCCGAAGGCGCTGCGCCGGTCTCGATCGTAGCCCCCAGGTTTTTCAACAGTTGCAGCAACTGGGCACGCCGCGCCGCGCGTGGCGAGACCCACACGGGTGGCATGGTGTCGATCCCGGGTGCCGCGGATTCAGCCTGAACCTGGGCGCTGCCTTCGACGTAGCGGTAAAAACCTTCGCCGGTCTTGCGACCCAGCAGGCCGGCGGCCAGGCGCTGCGCCGCAATGGCGCTCGGGCGGTAACGCGGCTCGTCGTAGTACTGGCGGTAGATCGACTCCATGACCGGCAGCGAGACATCCAGGCCGGTCAGGTCGAGCAGTTCGAAGGGGCCGAGCTTGAAGCCCACCTGGTCGCGCAGGATGCGATCCACCGTGGCGAAGTCGGCAATGCCTTCGGACACGATGCGCAGCGCTTCGGTGCCGTAGCCGCGGCCGGCATGGTTGACGATGAAGCCCGGCGTGTCGGCAGCCTGGACCGGCGTGTGGCCCATCTGTCGCACGTACGCCGACAGGGACTGGCAGACCGCCGAGGCGCTGCGCAGGCCGGCGATCACCTCGACCACCTTCATCAGGGGCACCGGGTTGAAAAAGTGCAGGCCCGCAAAACGCGCCGGATGCTGGAGCTGTGCAGCGATCGCCGTCACCGACAGCGAGGAGGTGTTGGTGACCAGAACGGCTTCGGTGCCAACCACGGTCTCGAGCGCCTGGAACAAGCTGATCTTGGCATCCAGCCGCTCGACGATCGCTTCGACCACCAGATCGCAGTCGGCGAGATCGGCCAGGCTGTCGACGCACAGGGTACGCGCGCGCAGCGAGGCTGACTGATCGGCCGAAAGGCGCCCTTTGTCGACCATCCTGTCCCATTGGCTGAACAGTGCTTCCTGGGCTTGGGCGCTGGCTGCGGGTTGGCTGTCGAACAAGCGGATCTGGCTGCCGGCCTGGGCCGCCAGTTGGGCGATGCCGCGACCCATGGCGCCGGTACCTATGATGCCTGTGCGCTCAAACTGGTAAGTCATATGTTGGATTATTGTCTGATTGGGGTCTCGGTACGGCCGAGACATGCCATCCAGCGGTCGGGGTCGAACAAGGCTGTGCGAGAATTTAGTCAAAGGTCCTTGGTGTCAGCGCCTTGGCAGACCAGAGATTTTCTTCGGATCCCATTTCTATATTCATGCCGACAAAAATAATCAGGTTTCTGGGGCTGGCGCTGATGGTCGTGGCCCTGGAGAGCCAGGCACTGACCTTGGGCCGTATGCGCGGCGCGGCGATTATCGGGCAAGGCCTGGATGTTTCAGTTCAGGTGCAGCCAGACGCCGATGAGACTTTGTCCAGTCTGTGCCTGGAGGCCGAAGTCTTTTACGCCGATGCGCGTCAGGACTCATCCAGAGTGCAGGTGACTGTCGAGCCACCGGTAGCGGGCCAGTCACCCAGTGTGCGGATTCGATCGTTCGTTCAGATCGACGAACCGGTCGTGACAGTCTATCTGCGCGCCGGTTGCACCCAGAAGATCACCCGTCGCTACGTGATGCTGGCCGACGTGCTGACCGAACAGGCTCTGGTGGCTCAGGTACCCGCACCCCAGGTGCCTCTGGTCGCGCCATTGCCCATGCCGCCAACGCCCGCACGTCCGGAGCCTTCGCCATCGGCCACGGGCAGTTCTGCGGGTCGGGCTGGGTCCGGGCCTGCTGCCAACACCAGGGCCGGTGCTGCGATGGCGCCGGCCAGACGTGAGACAGGCGTTGCCAAAGCAGCGCCCAGAAAGCCAGCCGCGGCAAAGGCCGCGGCTCCAGCGCCCACGACGCAAGCGGCGGAAAAACTGGCAGCGGGTCGCACTGCTGGCCAATCCCGCCTGAAGCTCGACCCGCTCGAAGTTCTGTCCGAGCGCGTGGCAACACTCGAAAGCTCGACCGCCAGCGCACCCGCCGAGCAGGCCGCGCGCGATAGTCGCGAAGCCCAGCGACTGCAGTCGCTGGAAAACAGTGTGAAAAATCTGCTGGCTGTTGCGACTCGCAATGAAAGCAGCATGGCCGACCTGCGTGCAAGCCTGCAACGGGCCGAGCAGGAACGCTACGCGAATCCGCTGGTCTATGCACTGGGCGCCTTGCTGTTGATATGCCTGGCCGGGATTGCCTATCTTCTGGGGCGGCGCAACAGCGGCACCTCCGGTGGCGGTGGCAACTGGTGGAGCGGCGGTACGCCTTCCCCGGCAGATTCACTTGCTGAACCGTCGGCACCGGCTGCCCGGCGCTCGGGCTTTGCGCCCATGTCGTCGCCGACGCCGCTGTCAGGCCCGGGTGCCTTGGCCGGCGCCGATCAGTCGCTCCAGCAAGGCCAGCGGGCCGGGCCGCCATCGAGAGCGGCCCCGATCACGCAGGTGGATGTGAGCCTGGTCGAAATGAGCGAGTCCACCTTCGACCGCCTCATGCAATCCGGTACCACGCATAGCGCTGTGCGCAAGCCACGGCCGTCAGATCCGGCCCTGCCTGTGCCTGCGAGCGCACCGGGCCGCCGCTTGATCAACGCGGACGATTTGTTCGATGTCCGCCAGCAGGCCGAGTTTTTCGTGTCACTGGGGCAGACCGATCAGGCTGTGCGTATCCTGGAAAATCGCATCATTGAAAGTGGCGAGGCAAGTCCGCTGGCCTACCTCGACTTGATGAAGATTTTCCATTCCCTGGGCCTCAAGGCGGATTTCCGCCAAGTGCGGGACGACTTCGCCCAGTTGTTCAATGTGCCTGTTCCGGAGTTCGCTGGCTTCGAAAACGAAGGGCGCGATCTCGAGGATTACCCCGAAATCCTCGCAACGCTGTTGGACGTCTGGGGCAAACCGGAAATCCTCGCCAACATCGAGGCCATGTTGTTTCGTGACCCATCGAATTCCAACCGCGAGCCTGTCGATCTGGCGGCTTTCCGCGATTTGCTGCTGCTGCATGCAATCGCCCATTCGGCACCATCGCTGCCAGACCAATTGCACGAGGCGACTGAGCGCAGCATCCCGCGCAGCCCATTTTCACCCGCATCGAAGTTTGCGTCGCAGGCGTTGGCGCCAACCTCGGCCCATGATCCCCTGCCCGAACTGGACCCTGCCGCCGAAGTCGACCTGGATCTTGACCTCGACCTGTCGGAACCGCAACCCATCCTGCCACCGGTGGATGCGTCTGCCCTTTCGGCGCCTTTGCCCGCTGTCGACCCGGGCAACCTCATTGACTTCGATCTGCCGAGCCTGCCCGGCGATAAGGCCGGGCCCAAGCCCGCAACCCAGTGATTTTGGGCGCGCCAGGGGGTTTGCCGCTCAGACTGACGGCGCCGGTATTGCGCTGCCTCAGCGCCTGACCTGCAGTGCGCCAGGATTGACGATGTTGCTCGGTGTCCCCCGGATGAAATTCACCACGGTGTCAAAGGCTGCGCCGAACAGGGCTTCGTAGTTCTCGATCTCCACATAGCCGATATGCGGGGTGCAGATGCAGTTTTCCAGGCGCAGCAAAGCATGGCCTTGCAGGATCGGTTCGGTTTCGAAAACGTCGACCGCTGCCATGCCGGGGCGGCCGCGGTTGAGTGCGGAGATGAGTGCATCGGGTTCGATCAGTTCTGCACGCGACGTGTTCACCAGCAGGGCACCGGGCTTCATGTTGGACAGGTCTTCCAGGGACACGATGCCCCGGGTATCGTCGCTGAGCCGCAGATGCAGACTCAACACGTCGCTTTGGCTGAACAACTCCGCTTTCGACTCGGCCACCTGAAAGCCGTCCTGTGCCGCTTTTTGGCGCGACGATTCGCTGCCCCAGACCCGCACACCCATGCCGAACGCCTGTCCGTACCCCGCAATGATCCGGCCGATCTTGCCATAGCCCCACACGCCGAGCGACTTGCCGTACAACACATTGCCAATGCCGAAGTTCGGTGGCATCGAGGCGGCTTTCAGGCCCGACTGTTGCCAGGCACCGTGCTTCAGATTGCCGATGTATTGGGGCAGGCGGCGCAGCGCGGCCATGACCAGCGCCCAGGTCAACTCGGCGGCCGCCCGGGCTGACCCGGAACCCTCTGCCACGGCGATGCCCCGTTCGGTGCAGGCCTGCACGTCGACATTGCTGCCAAGACGGCCTGTCTGCACCACCAGTTTGAGTCGCGGCAGCTTCTCGATCAGCGGGCGGGTCAGGTGGGTTCGTTCTCGGATCAGGACAATGATGTCTGCATCCTTGAGACGAATCGACAACTGCCCGATTCCCTTGACCGTGTTGGTGTAGACCTTGGCCGGAAAAGCCTCCAGCTTGCTGGCGCACGCCAGTTTGCGCACGGCATCCTGATAGTCGTCGAGAATCACAATATTCATGGCCGCATTGTGCCTTGGGTGCCATGGCGTCCATTTTTGGACGCAGGCTGTTCGTGACAGTTGCCGTGGAAAGTGATGGCGGTTCAGGGTAGTATTGCCGCCTTCGTACCCACCATCCGAGGAGCCACGCCATGTCGATTTCGATGTCCTCTGCCGGTCTGCCGATCTGTACGAACATGCTCACCAACCTGGCCCACATGCTGGACCTGGCACAGGCATTTGTGGGCGCCAGGAAGTGCGACCCGGGCGCGTTGACACAGTACCGCCTGGCACCCGACATGCTGCCATTCACACGCCAGATCCTGATTGCCTGTGACGCAGCGAAAAATGGAGTCTCACGCATCTCCGGGGTCGAGGCGCCCAAGTTCGACGACACCGAGACCACGCTTGCGGAGCTCAAGACCCGCATCGAGAAGACCTTGGCTTACCTCAAGACGGTGCCTGCCTCCGCATTGGATTGGACCGAAACCAAGGAGATCACCTTTCCGGCAGGCCGTGATGTCACGCGAACCATGGAATGCGAGGCGTACCTCAAACATTTGCTGCTGCCCAACCTGTTTTTCCACGTGACCATGGCCTACGCGATTCTTCGCCACAACGGCGTTGAACTGGGAAAAAAGGACTATCTCTTGGGCCCGGTCGCCTGACGGTGGGCCGCACCCCCTGGCGCTGCAGCGCCTGTGTCAGGCACCGGGCTGCAATGCGGCTTCCAGGGCGGCGAGTCGGTCGAGTTCTGCGCAGACATCGGCCATGCGGCCCGATATCAGCATGCGGCCCCCGTGCGGCGCGGATGGGCCCGCATCAATGACCCGCAGCACACGCAGCGCAGGTGTCACGCGTGCCCGACGTGGCACGACAGTGTCACGGACCACGGGCTGCGAGTTGCCTTGAGCGCCGGGCAGCGGATAAAGTATCTGTGCCGCGGGCGTAGCGTGTGCGCAGCGGCTGCGCCCGCGATTGCCCGCCAGAAGCCGGCGAATCAGGGCATGCACCGGAGCAAAGATAGTGACAACTGCGAACAGGGTGGAGGACATGGTGAGCCTTTTTTACGGGCAGATTTACATCAACATGGTATTGCGGATCAATCCGACAGCGAGGCCTTCGATCTCGAAGGGTTCGCCTGGCTCGACCACAATCGTTTGGTAGTCGGGATTTTCTGGGTGCAATTCGATCAGGTGCTTGTTGCGGCGGAAGCGCTTGACAGTGACTTCGTCTCCGAGGCGGGCCACCACAATTTGTCCGTTCTTGGCATCCTTGGCGGACTGCACAGCCAATAGGTCGCCGTCCATGATGCCGGCATCACGCATGGACATGCCGCGGACCTTCAGCAGGTAATCGGGTTTGCGCTGGAAAAGGCTGCTCTCTACATAGTAGGTTTGGTCGACATGCTCCTGGGCCAGGATGGGAGAACCTGCCGCGACACGGCCGATCAACGGCAAGGCCAGCTGCGCCAGGCTGGCCAGCGGCAACGAGTATTGCTTGACGCGCGACTCATTGATGGAGCGCAAAGCCTCGCTGCGCAGCCGGATGCCGCGCGAGGTGCCGCTCACGAGCTCGATCACGCCTTTGCGCGCAAGCGCTTGCAAGTGCTCTTCGGCGGCGTTGGCTGAGCGAAAACCCAGCTCCGATGCGATTTCTGCACGGGTGGGTGGTGCCCCGGTGCGGGCAATGGCGCTCTGAATCAGCTCGAGAATCTGCTGCTGTCGCGCGGTAAGCTTCACCTGGAACTGCGGCAAGTCGATCATGCTCACTCCTTGGTAGGGTTACTGGAAGCTGTTTGCATATCCAGTAACTGTATTTTTAACCAGTTTTCAGGAATTTGCAAGTCATGGCTCAAAAATCTGTCGGAAAGGTGATCGTTCTGGCCACCGGTGGCACGATCGCCGGCCGGGCCGCGAACGCAGGTAACCACACCAGCTACACCGCAGGCCGGGTGGATGTGTCGGAACTTCTCGCGGGCTTGCTGGCGGGATCCCCCGAGGGTCTGGACGTCGTCGGCGAGCAATTGGTGCAGATGGACAGCATGGACATGGAGTCGGTGTATGGCAGGCCTTGGCCATCCGCTGCACCCACCACCTTCAGCTACCCGATGTATTGGGCGTGGTGGTGACCCACGGAACCGACAACCTGGAAGAGACTGCGTATTTCCTGCATGCCGTGCTGGGCGCCGGGGTCGCGCGCACCAAGCCGGTCGTCCTGACGGGGGCCATGCGGCCTGCATCGGCCCTGTCCCCCGACGGGCCGCAGAACCTGCTGGACGCCGTGGCGCTGGCCAGTGAAGCAACGGCCCGTAGTGTGGTCGTCGCAATGGCGGGCACAGTGTTCGCCGGGCTGGACGTGCAGAAGATCGACAGCTATCGCCGGGAGGCATTCCACGCCTCCGACGCCGGCCCCCTGGGGTACATCGAGGCGGGGCGGTTGCGCATGGTTCGTGACTGGCCTGCTGCCGATGGGGATTGTGTGACCCTCGCTGTCGACAGCCTGCCGGATGCGGCATGGCACCGCGTCGAGATCGTCACCAGCCAAGCCGGTGCGAGTGGGGCGGTGGTCGACGCACTGCTGGCACAGTCTGCCGTGGCGCAGGATTCGATGCGCGGGATGGTGTTGGCGGCCACAGGCAATGGAACGGTGCATCGCGCGCTCGAGGCGGCTTTGCTGCGGGCGAGCGTGCAAGGCGTTGCAGTGTTCCGCGCGACGCGCTGCAGCTTTGGGCGGGTCATCCCCATCGCGGGTGATGTCCTCGCGGGAGCTGGCGGGTTATCCCCGGTCAAGGCCCGCATCCGGATGATGCTGTCCATGATGCAGGCGGGCACCTGAGTGCCGCCGTTTGGCTGCTCAGGTGTCGAGCGCGGCGAATGCGCGCGTGCGGATCTCGTCCACCGTACCGATGCCGCTGATCATGCGGTAGCGGGGGGCCGTTGCGGGCTCGGCGTTCGCCCAGTGGCTGTAGTAACTCACAAGCGGGCGGGTCTGCGCACTGTAGACGTCCAGGCGCTTGCGCACGGTTGCTTCCTTGTCGTCATCGCGCTGGATCAGCGGCTCGCCGGTGACGTCGTCTAGGCCCTCGTGCTGGGGCGGATTGAATCGCACGTGGTAGGTGCGTCCCGACGGCGCATGCGAGCGACGACCGCTCATGCGTTCGATGATGGCATCAAAGGGTACATCGATCTCCAGAACACAGTCGAGTTTGACTTCAGCGCTCTTCATGGCATCGGCTTGGGGGATGGTGCGCGGAAATCCGTCAAACAGGAAGCCCTTGGCACAGTCCGCCTGCGCAATGCGCTCTTTCACGAGGCCGATGATGATGTCGTCGCTGACCAGCGCGCCCGCGTCCATGACCTTCTTGGCCGCCAGTCCCATCGGTGACCCCGCCTTGACGGCAGCGCGCAGCATGTCACCGGTGGAGATCTGCGGTATGCCATAGCGCTGGCAGATGTAGGTGGCTTGGGTGCCTTTGCCGGCACCGGGAGCGCCCAACAGAATCAGTCTCATGGAGATCCTTGGAAGAATGGAATCGACTCGCTGCGCCCAAACGCATCTGCACAACGTCAGGACTCTTTTCTGGGAGCCGAGAATAGCATGGCCATGCCCTGCACCGAACCAGTCTTGCCTCAGCGCGCGAACAGGCGCCGGACCCGCTCGAGATCCTGCGGAGTGTCGATGCCAGGGCCGGGTGACTGCAGGCTGACATGCACGACGATCTTGTGCCCATGCCACATCGCGCGCAATTGCTCCAGCGCCTCGGCCACTTCCAGCGGGGCCTGGGCCAGCTGCGGGAACAGGCGCAGGAACCCCGCGCGATAACCGTAGATTCCGATATGGCGCAGGGGCCTGGCGCGCTGCAACAGGGGCTGCTCCGGGCCACTCGCGTCCTGCCACCAGCGCTCGCCGCCATGGTCCCGCGCGACAGGGATCGGTGCACGGCTGAAGTACAGCGCCTGTCCCCTGGCATCCAGCACGACCTTGACCACATTCGGGTTCAGGTAGTCCTCCAGCGTGTCGATGGGGTGGGCTGCCGTGCTGATGCTGGCGTCGGGGGAGGCTTGAAGCTGCCGTGCGACCGCGAGGACCAGTGCCGGATCGATCAGTGGCTCGTCGCCTTGCACATTGACAACCATATGGTCATCCGGCAGTTGCAGCAGGTCGCACGCCTCGGCCAGGCGGTCACTGCCGGACGCATGGTCGGTGCGGGTCAGCACCGCCTCGATCTGGTGCTGCGCGCAGGCCTGCACGATCAGCGGGCTGTCGCATGCCACGACGACGCGGGCGGCATCGTCCGCACCCGCAGGGCCGCCCACCCGCTGTGCCACGCGCACCACCATGGGTAGCCCGCCAATGTCGGCCAGCGGTTTGTTGGGCAGGCGGGTCGATGCGAGACGCGAGGGGATCAGTACAGTGAATCGCATGAACGACGCGCGGCGCACGGACCGGCTCAGAGGCCGAGTTCCTCATCGCTCAGGGTGCGCGCTTCGGTTTCAAGCAGCACCGGAATGCCGTCGCGCAACGGATAGGCCAGCCGCGCGCTGCGGGACCACAGCTCCTGGTGCTCACGGTGGTATTCCAGCGGCCCCTTGGTGACGGGGCATACCAGCAGGTCAAGCAGTCGTGTATCCATGGCACGATGATAGCTTCGCGAGGCCGCGGGCGGCCAGCAGCGCATCCAGAGAGGACCAGAACCCGTGTGGCAATTCCAGGTCGAGCGGAACAGCCCAGGCGTCCGGACGGTGGGCCCACAACTTCATGGCGTCTTTTTCGGTGCAGATGAGCGTCGGGGTGTCCGGCGGGCACCAACCGGGTTCGTCGAAGCTGGCATGGTCGGGCAGGGCCGTGGTGCCAGCCAGGGTCAGCCCGGCGTCGCGCAGCATCGCGAAGAACGCCTCGGGTCGCGCGATGCCTGCCAAGGCCCACACCGGCACTGCGCACAGGTCGCGCAGGGGTATCCGGCTTCCGTCGGCGCGCCGTGCGTGTCCGGCAAGGCTCCGATGGACCGGCCATGCGCCGGGATGGGGGGCACTGCCGTCGGCCACGATCAGATCGACCGCGCGTGGCCAGGGCTCGCGCAGTGGCCCCGCCGGCAACAGCCAGCCGTTGCCCGTGCCGCGCGCGTCGAAAACGCAGACATCGATGTCGCGATGCAGCTGCAGGTGCTGCAGGCCATCGTCGCATACCAGCACGTCGGTATCGGGAAAGTGTTGCAGCAGCGCCCGTGCGGCGTCGATGCGATGCGCCGCAACAAAGACCTGTGCACCGGTCGATCGGCGGATGAGCAGCGGCTCGTCGCCAGCGTCCTGCGCCGTGCTGGCATCCGTCACCTCGCGGCAATCCGAGGTGTGGCGGCCATAACCGCGTGACACGACGCCAACCTGATGCCCGCATTGCTGGAGATGTTGCACGATGGCCAGCACCAGGGGCGTCTTGCCGCCGCCGCCGGCCACCACATTGCCAACCACGATGACTGGCACCGGCACGCGTTCGGACCGCAGGATGTGATGCCGATAAAGGCGCTTGCGCGCGGCCACGAGTGCGCCGTGCAGCAGAGCCACTGGCAAGAGCAACCAGGCCAATGGCCCGCGGTGAGTCCAGCTCTCGACCAGCACGCGCTGCAGTGCGGTGCCTGCCATGGGGTCAGCGCCGGACAGCGCGGGTTGAAGGCTGGGTTGCGAAGGTGATCTGGTTCAAACCGGCGCGCCGGGATGCTTCCATGACCGTCACCACGGACTGGTGCTTGGCACTCGCATCGGCATTGATGATGACAACCGAATCTGCGCCTGCCTTGGCGGCCGCAAGAATGGCGCCGCTGAGCGCTTCCGGGTTGCGACCGGTAACGGCTGCACCATTGACGGCGTAGGCCCCCTCGCTGCTGACACTCACGATCACCTCCTTGGGATAGTCGCGCTGCGCTTCCACATCGGCCACGGGGAGCTTGACCTGTAGCTCGGTGAATTTGCTGTAGGTGGTGGACAGCACCAGGAAAATCAGCACGACCAGCAGGACGTCGATGAACGGAATCAGGTTGATTTCCGGTTCGTCACGGGAGGTGGTGCGGAAGTTCATGGCCCTTTGCGCAGTGTGTTCAGGTGGCGGACCAGTCGCTCAGAGGCCAGTTCGAGGGTCAGCAGATGGCCATCGACCATGGCCCTGAAATAGCGCCAGAAGATCAGGGCCGGAATCGCAACAATGAGGCCGAATGCCGTGTTGTACAGGGCGATCGAGATGCCATGGGCCAGCTGCGCCGGGTTTCCGCCAGTGGCGCCGCCCGCCGGGCTCTGTGAGCCGAAGATCTCGATCATGCCGACCACCGTGCCGAACAGCCCCATCAACGGCGCCGCAGACGCAATCGTGGCCAGGGCACTGAGGTACCTTTCCAGGCGATGCGCCACCAGCCGCCCCGAGCCCTCCATGGCGGCACGCAGGTCGGCTTCACTGCACCGGGGGTTGGAATTGAGTGCCCTGAATCCGCTGGCCAGCACTTCGCCGAGCGCCGAACTGCGCTCGAGCTGGGCCACCATGTCCGTGGACGGAATCCCGTTGCGCGAGACGGTCAGCACCTCGTCGAGCAATCGTGCCGGAGCAACCTTGCTCTGCGTCAGACTGATGAACCGTTCGATGATGAGCGCGAGCGCCAGGACCGAGCACACGATGAGGGGCCAGATCGGCCAGCCTGCGGCTTGTATGATTGAAAGCAAGTAGGTCTCCGCGCTCTAGGGGAAGTTGCCCGGCGATTATGGCGTACCGACCTTGGCGTCTGCAGTGGTGACACACGGTGGGGGTCGAGTGCGGTTACGTGGTTCGCCCACAAATTGTGTGGATAACTTTGTGCAGAACCCGGGCGCAAGCCTGCGGCCCCCTTTGCCGACGCGGGTTCGCGTCGTATTGCTGTCAAAAGCAGCAGTCTAGAATTAAATGAAATCAACAACTTGTCATGGTAATGCGCACTGCTGCGGGGGGTCTGGTGGTTGATCCCGCGCCGCGAACCTGGCAGGTTGCGGCGCTATGCCGGGCCCTTGCCGATGCCATCGAGGCACGGTTCAATCCGGTCACAGTCCAGGGCGAGATCTCAGGCTTTACCCGTGCCTCCAGCGGGCACTGCTATTTCGCGCTCAAGGACTCCAGTGCCCAGATTCGCTGCGTGATGTTCAAGCGCGCCGCCAGTCTGCTCGACTTCGCCCCACGCGATGGCGTACTGGTGGAACTGCGCGGACGACTGGCTCTGTACGAACCCCGTGGCGATCTTCAGCTGATGGTGGAGTCGATGCGCGAGGCCGGCGCCGGTGCCCTGTTCGAGCAGTTCTTGCGGCTCAAGGCCAAGCTGGAGAGCGAGGGCCTCTTTGATGCCGCACGTAAACGCCCCCTCCTGGCCATGCCGCGCGGTATTGGTGTGGTCACCTCACTGGGGGCTGCCGCCTTGCGCGACGTGGTCACCGCCTTACAGCGCCGCGCCGCGCATGTGCCCGTCGTGGTGGCGCCCGCGCCAGTGCAGGGCGCAGGCGCTGCGGCAGAAATGGTGCTGGCGCTGGCGCGCTTGTATGCCATGGCCGGCGCCCCCGCGGTCGCTGGCCACGAGACCGGTGTGCCGGTCGTCGACGTGATTGTGCTGGTGCGCGGCGGCGGGTCGATCGACGACCTCATGGCCTTCAACGACGAGGCCCTGGCCCGCATGATCGTGCGCAGCCCGGTGCCAGTCGTCTCCGGCGTCGGCCATGAGACAGATTTCACGATCGCCGATTTTGTCGCCGATGTCCGCGCCCCGACGCCCACCGCGGCGGCAGAACTTGCGGCTACATCGCGCTCTGCGTGGCTCGAGGCGCTTGCGACGGCAGACGGCCGTCTGCAGGATGCCGTCTGGCGGCGGCTCGATGTCCATGCCCAGCGGCTGGATACCATTGCGGCGCGTCTCGGGCGGCCGACCTCGCTGCCTGCCGCACAGCGTTTTCGGCTGGATGGGCTGGCCCGGCGATTGCAGCAGGCTGCAGGGCAGGCGCTTCGACAACGCCAGCGGCAGGTGCAACTGATCAGCCAGCACCTGCCGCAGCAGGTGCAGCGCGGGCTGGAGCGGCGCCGGCTTCGCCTGGACCATCTACAAGTCCAACTGGCCCTGCTGGATCCTGCACTCGTGCTCCGGCGGGGTTATTCGTGGCTGGCTGACGCGCAAGGATCCACGATCATGCACCCCGATCAGACCCAGTCGGGGCAACTCCTGCATGCGACCCTGGCGTCGGGCACGCTGGATGTGCTGGTGCGCGAACGGGTTTGAACAATCTTCCTACAATCAGTTCCCGCGCTTTAACTTTACGAGGAAAACATGGAACACATCCTGCCTGCCTTGCCCTACGCGATCGACGCACTGGCCCCCCACTACTCCCGTGAGACGCTGGAGTTCCATCATGGCAAACATCACAACGCGTATGTCGTCAACCTGAACAATCTGCAAAAGGGCACCGAGTTCGAGTCCTTGGCGCTTGAGGACATCATCAAGAAATCTTCCGCTGGCGTCTACAACAATTCGGCACAGATCTGGAACCACACCTTTTTCTGGAACTGCATGAAGCCGGCCGGTGGCGGCGAGCCATCCGGCGCGCTGGCGGCAGCCATCCACGCCAAGTGGGGTAGTTATGCCGCGTTCCGTGAGGCTTTTGTCAAATCAGCTGTCGGCAACTTCGGCTCGGGCTGGACCTGGCTGGTCAAGAAGCCCGACGGCTCTGTCGACATTGTCAATATGGGAGCTGCCGGCACCCCGCTGACCACCGCCGACACGGCTCTGCTGACAGTCGATGTCTGGGAGCATGCCTACTACATCGATTACCGCAACATGCGTCCGAAGTTTGTCGAGACTTTCCTGGACAAACTCGTGAACTGGAGCTTTGCCGAGGCAAACTTCGCCTGATCCCGGATCAGGCCAAAGCAAACAGGCCGGTTGTAGACCGGCCTTTTTTTTGGTGCGCCCAGCCTGGGCGCACTCTTGGAGGTGCAAGTCCTCCCGCGAGCTGATCACAGTGAGCGAAGTGAAGCGCAACTGCATGAGGGTGACCGAGTGTGGGAAGGAAGCGTGG
>Ga0105046_10001251_pt1 | contig 38765 bp, 33 predicted proteins | sample MAT03_FD_78385 | JGI IMG/M metagenome (GOLD analysis project Ga0105046, IMG submission 78385) | Freshwater microbial communities from Lake Fryxell liftoff mats and glacier meltwater in Antarctica - MAT-03 (megahit assembly) | ecosystem: Environmental > Aquatic > Freshwater > Ice > Liftoff... | reverse complement strand
TGTCAAAGTGCATTGTCAAAGTGCATTGTCAAAGTGCATTGTCAAAGTGCATTGTCAAAGTGCATGGCAAAGTGCATGGCAAAGTGCATGGCAAAGTGCATGGCAAAGTGCATGGCAAAGTGCATGGCACCTGACAATTGCAGCGCCTGACAATTGCACCTGACAATTGCACCTGACAATTGCACCTGACAATTTATGATACGACGATTCAAACCCAATTCACCGCAAGTTAAGGTTCGACGAAAACATTGAAGCTCACTTCACTGTCACCCGAGCACAGTACGCTGACGGAACAGTGAAAGACTTCTGAAACAAGGATGAAGACAAAAAAGAGTCAAAGAGGCACATTCTACTTTTCAAAAGTACAATGCCGCCTTTTGTGACTCTCGCGTGATGGATCGGGCGGTGTGGCGGTGATTTCTTCTCGGGGATGATCCGGTGACGGGCAAGGAACGTTCAGCGAGTATGACGTTCGGGCATTGTGTGGCCTCGAGTGAAACTTTGCTTCCTGCCGGACGAGCCGGCGAGGGGAGCCGGGTTTTCCAGGCACGTTTTCTAATTTCAAAACGTGCGCTCATGTCGGGCAAGCCGACATGGGGCGAGGAGCGAAGGCGATCGATTGGCCACCTGATGGCTTGCCAAGCAGGAGCTGACGTTTTGCAATTAACACCGCTGATCCCAAACACTGCCTCCTCGGTTGGCTTGCCCAACCGGAAGGAAAAGTTTTGCTTGACGTGCAGAGCGAACTACGGCGTCGGCGTTGGCGTGATGTAGTGTGTCAAAGTGCATGGCACCTGACAATTTGGTTATCTCACACAAACACCACGCAAGGCAAGCAGAAGATTCGTGCCAGTGGGCTTCAAATCGACAATTTCCTTCTAAGTCAGTTCCGGATGATTTACGCAGCAAGTTTGGCGATGATTTCCTGAGCGATCATTCAGCGACGGGAAGTTCCGCGTCCGCACCGGGCGAAATCTGAACTTCGAAACAAAATGGCAAGACTGGATCAAAGCCGAAAGCCGGCAAACCGGCAAACCGGCAAACTGGAAGGCTGTAAAAGCCGTACAAGCCCGTTACGTGAAACTTTCCTTCCGGTTGGGCAAGCCAACCGGGGAGGCGATGTTTGGGATCGATGATGCTGATTGCAAAACGTTGGCTCCTGCTGGGCAAGCCAGCAGGGGCACCCGATGCACTTTGCCCCATGTCGGCTTGTCCGACATGGGGCGTGACGACCATTGGTGAGTAGCAGGAAATGACAGTTGGACAAAGACTCCGTCGATTCGTTATCTTGCTACAATGGTGAGCAGTCCTCGAAAAACGAAAGGTTTCCCGATGTCAAACGTGTTGGATGTTCCGGAAGTGCGAGCGGCGGCGGTCCGTTTGACGCCGGCTCAGTATCATCGACTCTATGAAATGGGCGTCATTCCCGAAAAAACTGAATTGTTATCCGGAATCCTGGTAGAAAAAATGCCGAAGTCACCGCTGCATACCTGGATGGTCGCTTTCCTGCAAGCATGGCTGGGAACGATCGTCAATCGCAGCCTGCACATTCGTTCTGAGCAGCCGCTGACCTTGAGTGACTCCGAACCGGAACCCGATCTCTCAGTTGTTACAGGAGATTTGAACGAGTACCGTTCGCAGCATCCGTCGTCCGCGAGGCTTGTCATCGAAGTGGCCTTGAATAGCGAAGCGATGGATCGGCAGAAAGCCGGGATCTATGCCACAGCAGGTGTGCAAGAGTACTGGATCGTATTGCCCGGCAGCAAATCAATTGCGGTCTATCGCAGCCCGTCGGCTGGACTGTATCGCGAGTGCAGCGAATACGGGATCGATTCTCCTCCAGCACCTTTGTTTGCACCAGGGTCGGTAATTCCAGCGAGCGAACTGTTTGCTGGCTGAGAGAGCAGTAGCGACTGAAGGATCAGTTTTCACCGCAGCACTGCCCCAGAAACACGAGCCAGTTTAAGGGGGTGTGACGTGATCAGGGGACGCGGCTCATTGATTCAGAAGTGAGTTGGTCGCCTTTCTTTCCTTGAGCGAAAAAGGTGACAGAAAACCGACTGTCAAACGCCTTGATCCCGGTGCTCAACAAGGAGCCCCGATACACGTCCGAACTCGGCAACATTGTTAGTCGCCAGAGTCATTCCATTGGCGCGCGATGGCGGCAATCTGGCAATGCCCCAAAGAATTGATCAGCAGTCAAATCTATGCCGTCCGGATCCTCATTCGGTGATTTCGTCGCGCCATCCACGACCAGAAAAATGACTTCCGTTCGCCGGTTTCGAATCTCGACGGGAACTACGATCATACTGGCCAACCGTTCGTGAATTTGTCGAATGGCAATCATCGCGTCATCCCGTTTAAGTCATCTTCCGACCGCGGACCCGCAAATGCCTGGAACCAGCGTCGAAACAATTGTCATTATTCTATCGTCGGGATTGGCGTAACAGAAGAGGCAAATGCCCTGCCGAATAAATCCTCTGCCAGCACGCTGTGTAGATTCCGGAGCGATAACGCGCGCAGCAGCCTGGTTTATTGTCACGACTTTCGCAATGTGACCCGCCGCAATCACTTTGGCTGGACTCTTCCGGAAGATGCCGGAAACTCGACACGGATTTCCAGGTGACCTCCAAATCTCCTGCCACACTGTTTGCGGTGTGTCAAAGTGCACGGTGTGTCAAAGTGCATGGCACCTGACAATTTTGCTAACTGGACTGCCTGCAATGGCGTGGGTGTTGGCTCGGCGAAGAAAACAAAAAGAAGTATGTGATTAAAGCGGCGCTGATTGTCATGTCCTGTTCCGGCAGAAATCGACCGTCCGTCGCACGCCCTCTTCCAGCGTCGTTGTTCGCCAGTCGGGGGAAAGTTCCGAAATGTAGTGAGGCTTCGGAGGAATGTTGGACGGAATCGCGGGGCCATCAATTTTGAGTCTCAGCCCCGCACCCGGTACAACATGGTCAATCATGTTGACGAACTTTTCAGTCGTTGCAAGCTGGCTTGGCAGATCAACAACAACGGAACCACAAGGCGTCTCCAGCGCTGATTGGACGAACAAATCAAAGAACAAATCAAAGGGGTCAGCGACGGTCTTAAAATCCGGCAGAGCCGATCCAAAACCCGATTTTTGAATTCCTTTCTGATGGCAAGTTGATCGGACTGCCAACGTTGGATTTTTTAAGGCATAGCTCGGGTGTTCAATAGTTTTGTTGGAGGCGAGTGCCTGGTTATACTTAGGCTCAGCGAAACGCTTTTGGTAGATACTAGGCGTCTTTGATTGAATTCTGTCAATTGGTCAGCGATGATTTCGCTTTTCAAGGAGCGGCATAACATGCCGGGACCTCCCCGAGCGGACGAATCTGGCGGACTTTATCATGCCCTCAATCGCGGTAACTTGCACGCGGATATTTTTCGGAAAGAAGCGGACTTCGTTGCGTTTGAGCGAATTCTGCACGAAGGAGTGAGCGGATCCGTGCACGCCAAAATCACGGCCGGGTCCGTTGGTATTCCCGGATGAGGCCCTGGCCGAAAAACGACGTTCTGCCGGAAAAGATTGCACGGTAGCAGCAGGTGCAGTATGATTACAACAATGAGTACATTGCAACAAATTGAGGAGGCCGTGCAGCGTCTCTCAACCCAAGAGCGTGCAGCCTTTCGCACCTGGTTCGCGGCATTCGACGCGGACGAATGGGACCGGCAGTTTGAGGAGGATGTCGCATCCGGCCGACTGGACTGGCTCGCGGAAGAGGCGCGTGCGGATAGCCGCGCGCGGCGCTGCACGGATCGATGAATCACTGCGCCTCTCCCCGTTTCTGGGCTTGTTATCACCGCCTGCCGGAGGAAATCCAGCGGCAGGCGGATCGGGATTATGCGCTGCTGCGACAGGATTCTCGCCATCCCTCCCTTCATTTCAAGAAAGTCGGCGAGTTTTGGTCCGTGCGGGTCGGCCTGCACTACCGTGCTTTGGCACTTGAGGATGGCGCAGATTTCGTCTGGGTCTGGATTGGAACGCACGCGGAGTACGACCGGCTGGTGCAGAGACGGGCCTGATTGCATCGTATACCGGCGTCAGTAATGGCTCGATCCGCATCAGCCCACATCAGCCCATCGACAATTGTCCCCGGTGCCAGATCCAGCCCAAACAATTGCAACTGCGAGATGATGCGATGCATGGGACGCTGTAGCTGAAATTTCTCCAACAACAGATGAACCCACACGCTCGTTCCGTAAACACTTTTCGGCAGCAGTTTCGGTGGCAGCGCCGCAGTAACTGTCTGTGGCTGATCGGTGCATTTGCAGGTCCGGCGATACCGCTTGCGTCGGACGACGCGACGATAGGTCACCGTTTCGATTTCGATTTGTTCGCTGTCTTCATGCTGCCCCAGTCCCTCCAGCGGCAGACCACAGCAAGCACAGACTTTGGCGTCGTCCGGAACATCGACTTCCTGTATGCGTGCGGGGAGGTGCGAGTCATCTCGACGCTTCGGTGCCGGACTTCCACGCTGCCGCCCTCGTTTCTTCTTCGAAGGACGCTGAAGGTGGAAGGAACCGATTCCAGAAATTCTGGCTTTCAAAATTGAGATCCCTGCACGCTTGTCGTGCGGGTGAATGTGTTGTGCAATTCGCCGTAGTAATTTCAAAACTCCGCTACTGCCGGGCAAGCTGGCAGCGGGCGGGTGAGTTGGGGGTCATGACAAGAATTCACGTCTCCGGCTCGCCAGCAGCACTTCTCACCGCTGGGAGTTAACGATTCTCAAGGAGTTACGGACGCTGCCGAACTCTTCGAACGACAGTTCAGCAGTCAAGTGACGGCTGACAATCTGAAAGTCAAAAGGGAAAGTCAAAAGGGGTCGATAAGTAGAATGCCCCCTTATTCCGCCTCCCACGTTCACGATTTTCATGCCACAATTCTGCATCTGATGGGCCTCGACCACGAGCGACTGACGTATCGCCATACCGGCAGAGATTATCGACAGACCGACGTCGCGGGTCGCGTCGTGCACGAGATCCTGAGCTGACTCGTTGAGCGGCATGCGTCAGCCTGCCGGTACGTTGCAATTGGTGCGTTCGGCGACACATTCCAGGTATCGCAGTTTGAACGGTCTGCTGACGCCACATCAGTCTCCGAGTTGCCGGATCGGTTCAATTACGACATTACTTGCAATTCCTGCAGGAAATGTTCTACTGATGGTGCTCGGTGCGTCCGAACATTTCAGGCTGGCGAATCGTTGTTTCTGACAACGGCTTCGTCTCTCCGGGGTATCCCCGGGGGAATGACTTCTCTGGACACTGCGTCGCGTGAGGAGGCAGTACGCTCCACGTACAATTCCTCACGCCAATCCGGTTTCGCTGAATCACGGACGCACTGAGCATTTTGCGGAATTGACTCTGACCGCTTTGACCTTTCGGATTCTGAGGCAATGAAGAGGCTGGAATCCGATGCGCGTCGCCTCGCGGTTGCCTTGCTCGCGGGCAGGTTTGAAAAGGAAGCCATGTTTCTGCGAGCCATGCCGCTCGTCTTTGGTTCCACAACCTGGTTAAAGCGACTGGTGAATCAACTCCTCAAACGTTTTGGCGATCAGCGACCGCGACGACGTGAACTTGTCATCCTTCTGATGCACAGTCGCAGTCTGGCAAATGCTTCTGAAACAGAGGACTTTCGAATACAGGCCTACGGCCAACCGGCTGAGTTTCTGCCATCACCCGGGCCGTTCGAAAACATTGGCGTCCTGCAACTGCGGTCCGTTGGAGAAATCGGTGAGTGGCTTGGGCTGGATGAAAACGAATTATCCTGGTTCGCAGACCGTCGACAACTCGAACGTATTTCGCCCGATGGTCCGTTAAGGCACTATCGCTATTACTGGAAATTAAAGCGACACGGAAAGTGCCGCCTGATTGAAGCGCCCAAATATCGACTGCGTGCCCTTCAGCGGAAATTGTTGTACGAAATCCTGAATCAGATTCCCGTGCATGAGGCCGCGCATGGATTTCGAAAAGCAAGATCGGCAGCGAGCCACGCCGCCCCGCATGTGGGAAAGGCTGTTGTTCTGAAGATGGACCTGGAAGATTTTTTTCCGTCAATCGCACCTGCGCGATTGGTGCGGATTCTGATGCACGTCGGCTATGCGGAAGATGTTGCAGAGATCCTGACATCGCTGAGCTGTAATCACGTTCCCTCGGATGTCTTTGCATCGTTTCCGCATCTTGACGACTGGAGTCAAAAACGGCGAGCACAGCAACTCTACTGTCGGCCCCATTTCCCTCAGGGTTCACCGACTTCACCGACGATTGCCAATGTCTGTGCATTTCGTCTCGACAGTCGCCTTGCGGGACTTGCCCGATCCGCGAACGCGGTCTACACACGTTACGCCGATGACCTGCTGTTCTCGGGCGATGAGAAATTCGCGCGATCGATTGACCGTTTCAGGACTTCGGTGGCGGTGATTGCCGCAGAAGAAGGCTTCACCGTGAACCACCACAAGACTCGCGTCATGAAACGCAGTGTCAGGCAGGAAGCCGTCGGTTTAGTACTGAACGAAAAACTCAACACTCGCCGCGATGAATTCGATCGCCTGAAAGCCATTCTGCACCGGTGCGTGCTGCGCGGACCATCCGCTGTCAATGACGGACGGCATACCGATTTTCGCAGCCATCTCCGGGGTCGCATCCAGTACATCGCTCAGTCCAACGCATCCCGCCTCACAAAACTGACTCGATTATTTGAACAGATTGACTGGCCGACAGACGAATTGGAAACAGATTGATATCTTGGCGAGGGCTGCGCCCGCAACCCAAAGTGACACACGCATGGAACACGAAGCGACGGTGTTTTTCGATAATCCACGGAAGTGGGAAGAGCGTGTTCGACGGGCACTGATCAGCGTCGCACGTGCAATGAGGTCTCCATGAACATTTCCACAGCAACAGAAATCAGTGGCGATGTCGGCGAGGTCCATGGTCGAAATCGTCACCGGAAAGTTGCAGGCTCCATCATTCTGGCCAGCGCTGCAGCCGTTACTTTGTGGCTGATGGGACAACCGCTGTGGTGCAGGTGCGGTGGATGGTCGCTGTGGTGGTGGGATATCTGGTCGCCGCATAACTCGCAGCATCTGATTGATCCATATACAGCCTCTCATGTGCTGCACGGCGTCATTTTTTGCGGCCTGTTTTTCTGGCTGCCGAGTTCTGTTTCGCTGAACGTTCGATTTCTGACTGCCATCGTGCTGGAAGTCGGGTGGGAGATTCTTGAGAACTCACCGATCATCATCGAACGCTATCGAGCTGCCACGATTGCCACGGGATACACAGGCGACTCGGTCATCAATTCTATGGCCGACATTCTCGCCTGCGCTATCGGATATGCGATTGCGTTTCGGCTGCGCGCAGTGAAGTCACTGATTTTCTTTTTCGCAACCGAACTGATTGTTCTGGTCTGCGTCCGTGACTGTTTGATCCTGAACGTCGTGATGCTGATCTATCCGATTGAGGCGATCAAGGTGTGGCAGCTTGCAAGTTTGTGAGTCCCCGAATCATCATAGTACTCATTTCGCAGCAGGTTGGGATGCGTTCGTTTCAGCTGTCGTGCCGGTCGATTCGGTGGCCGGCGCGGAAGTAGCCGACTCAGGCACGGCAGATGGATTCATTGCGGCCGGTGGCGTCACGTCTACAGTTTTTGAGCATCCGGATAAAATGCATGAAACGAGCAGAAAGCACATCAATGATTGTCGCACAGTGAACTCCGTCGTCTGGTTTTCGATGTGTCGCGGTCATGAGCCTGCCATACTGCGGCTAAGCATCGTGGGCCGAAAGTTTAACGCTTTGCGGCCAAAATCGAAGTGCTGTATTCGGCAGCAAGGGCTCTCCCGAAAAATGGGGCTGGCGAAAGTTCCCTCGCAGACGCGGTTTGACTAAACTCCCCAGACTCAAGGAACCAGTTACTGAGGTTGGTCGGCAATTTGAAGGACCGGGCTTCCCTGCAAACAACAGAAACACACTCGAACGAAAAGGCAACTTTGTTATGGCCAAGTCAGCGAAAAAAGTACCAGCAACCAAAGCCGCCAGCGAAAATCAGGTGATGCTCGACAATGCGTTGGCACAGATCGAGAAGACGTTCGGCAAGGGATCGATCATGAAACTCGATCCCAACGAAAACTCCGGTGGTTTCCCAGGTATTTCGGGAGGTGCTCTGTCGCTGGACCTGGCCCTGGGTGGTCGCGGGTTTCCTCGAGGTCGAATCATTGAACTCTTCGGCCCGGAATCCAGCGGCAAGACGACACTCGCGCTGCATGCCATTGCATCAGCTCAAAAGGAAGGCGGCATCGCTGCGTTCGTGGACGCCGAACATGCCCTGGATCCTCAATGGGCGCGGAAGCTGGGTGTGAACCTCGACGAGCTGCTTGTGAGCCAGCCATCCTATGGTGAAGAAGCTCTACAGATCACCGAAATGCTGATCAAGTCGAATTCGGTCGATATCATTGTGATCGACTCCGTTGCCGCACTGGTGCCGAAAGCGGAACTCGACGGCGAAATCGGCGACACGCACGTCGGTCTGCAGGCACGCATGATGAGTCAGGCCATGCGAAAGTTGACGGGCGTGATTTCAAAAGCAAAGGCCACCGTAATTTTCATCAATCAGATCCGTGAAAAGATCGGCGTGATGTTTGGCAGCCCGGAAACAACGCCCGGCGGTCGCGCTCTGAAGTTTTACAGTTCCTGCCGAGTCGATGTACGCCGCATCAGTTCACTCAAGGAAGGCGAAACGCAGATTGGGATCCGGATACGTGCCAAGATTGTCAAGAATAAGGTCGCACCGCCGTTTCGAATCGCGGAATTCGACATGTACAACACCTGCGGCATCAGCTACGAAGCCGACCTTGTGGATCTGGCTGTCGAAAACAAGATCATCGATCGCAGCGGAAGCTGGTTCAGCTACGGCACCACCAAACTTGGACAAGGCCGCGACAGGGCGCGAGTGTACCTCGAGGAAAACCCGGCAATCGTCGCAGAAATCCGGGCAAAGATTCTGGATCTGAAGAATATTTCGTCGGGTGTCGTCGAACCTGTGGAAGAAGCAGTTGCCGCGCCGGAAGAGGAGTAGTCGGTGGTTCCTGGTTGGTGATTTCACACAATCGAGCGATTGTCCTGACGGATCCATTTTGCTCCGAAAGGCGAATATCCCTGCATTTGGACTCCGCTGGTGGATATTCGATAACGAATGCCGCGCCAGTCCACCTCTTTGATTCCCGGCACACGCAGGACTCCAAATCCGACTTCGTGGATTGAGCACGAAAAATCTCGAGCACAGAAAGTTGCATTGGTTCGCTGGAGCTATGGGGTGGTCGAGGCACTGGACGCCGTAAAGCTGTTGGAATCGCGTCATGTCTGCGTTGACACAATCGTGTGTATTGATTGCTTCTGGCTCAACTGGCACCGAGGTGATGATCTTCAGCCGTCCAACGCTGACCGAATTGTATTGATTTACCGTGACCAGGCTCGGTTGCCCGAGGGATTCTGTAACCCTTTCGTACATCGGATCGATACGTATCGCCATTTGACAGTTGCCGGACACCGCCACACAGTCGATGTGCTGTTTCAGGAAACAATTCGGCTTGGCGGCTGCGCGCAATCGGATGCACCCTGCGTTTCCAACGAGCAATTCGCGACAGCCCATCATTGACGGCACGTTTCACTGGCCGTGCGCGAGATGAAGAAAAGCCCAGCGGAGTATAGACAGGGGTTCAGACCAAGCGCATACTTCAAGTGCGGCGCATGGCGACGACAGGATCGAGTCGTGCCGCGCGCCAGGCTGGGAGCAGACTGGCGGTGACGCAAAGCGTGACTGAGATCAGCAGGATCAGAAGCGAGGGCAGCAAGCTGAACTGAACCAGATTGCCCCCGAGTTCCGTCTGCATCCGGGATTCAACATACATCTTTAACAGCGATTGCCCGAGAAACCCGATCAGCAAGCTGAGCAGGATTGCGATCGCCGCGCCGATTCCTCCCAGAATCGCTCCCTCGGCAATCATCAGCTTGAGGAGGTGTGAATCACGCGCACCGATTGATTTCATGATGCCGAACTCCGGGGTACGTTCGACGACAGAGATAATCAGCGTATTGGAAATTCCCACGGCAGCGGTCAAAAGGATCGCCATCGCGATCCCGTACACAATCCAGGTACTGTGGTCGATCTGGTAATCGATATTGTCGAGAATGGCCAGCGAGGATTGCGGATTGAAGTGTTGCGATTCCAGTGCTTCGGTCACGTCTCGTAGATGGGCTGAACTGTCAACGGTGACAGTGGCATTGTAAAAAGAATCGACGTCCGGGTTGCTCAGATAAATCTCCGCTGCCACATCAGGATGAATCTGAATTTCAGCCCGCCAGCTATGGAACCACTTTCGAAACAACGATGCCACGGGGTTTTCGCTTCCGGTGTGGACGATGCCTCGCACGATGAACTGACGTGTCACGACAAGTTCCGGCTTTTCGTCGCCCGTCGATAGTCCGCTTCCAAAGAGGTCGCGAAGTTGTTGCTTCTGTTCTTCGGACAACGACGTCTTGTCCAGGTCACCAATCAGTTGGAACAAGGTCTGCAGGAATTGAGTCTGCTTCTGGATCTCATCGATCCCCGGCACCGACCACCAGACTTTTCTTGAGTGTGGCTGAATGAATATTGAACCCAGCGATTCCGCTTCGGAGAGTCTCGGCATCCGTTTTAATGACACAACTGGTCGTCGCTTCGAGGATGACAGCCAGCACGTGCGGAATCTCTCGGATCAAATCCAGATCCTGTGGCGTAATCTCGTTTCGGCTGTCCTCGGCATACCGGTCCTGTTTCCATTGACCGATCAAAGCCGCCCGGATGCGTTTTCGCCGGGCATCGCTTATTTCCGCATTGACAACGATTTCGCTTTCCGGCGGTTCTTCCTGCGCGCCGCCGTAGATGTAGATCTGTCGAGCAAAATCCGACGAATCGAACAGTGCGTGGATCGCAGCGCGGACTCCCGCAGCACCACCGACCGTCATCAGCAGGACAATACAACCCGTTACAATTCCGTTGAGGTTGAGGAGCGTCCTCGTCCGACGGTGCCAGAGATTATGGACAGCCATCCGCAGAACATCAGAGGTCCTCATTGCTGTGGACCTCCGTCAGCGTCCCGTCCAACATGCGAAACTGCCGCTCGCTGCATGTCCTGGCGACCTGAGCATCGTGTGTGACGATCACTGATGTTGTTCCGAATTCACCACACAGTGTCATCAACAGTTGCATCACTTCCTCTGCGGTATGAGAATCCAGATTGCCTGTCGGTTCGTCAGCCAGAATGACCCTGGGATTGTTGACCAGAGCCCGCGCGATGGCGACTCGCTGTTGTTCTCCGCCGGAAAGCTGGTAAGGCAAGTGATCACGTCTTGGCAACAGTCCGACTTTTGAAAGCCACTCGTCAGCGATCCGACGACGGTCGGTCAAGTCCGGCCAGCAGGTTCAACAGCGTGGACTTGCCCGATCCGCTGCGACCGATGATGGCAATCCGCTGGCCACGCTCCACAGCGAGCGTGAGCCCCACGACCGCGTTGATGCAACTTTGCCCACGGTGGTAGCTGCGAGTAAGATGTGACGCCTGAATCATTGCAATGCGAAAACAGCAGCCAGTGGAAATTCCCAGGACACAATGATCGTGGTGAATCGGGATTCGAATTGCAAGCGGTGAAGCTTGAGGTCGCTGCGATGTGTTGCGAGAGTAGCTGTATCCTGCGGCGAATGGTCGGAAACTGCGGCGCCGTTGTCAGCGCACATATGATTCGTGCTCAATGCAGAAGGCTCTATTTCTTCTCAATCCGATACAGATGCGTATCGGTGCGGAGGAAGATCGTGTCATCCACCATCGCCGGCGTCGCCAGAGTGCGGCCTTCCAGTTTGTTAACGGCGAGCGATTCAAATTCTCTGCCGGGGGCGATGACGGTGGTTGTGCCTTCTTCATCCAGCAGATAGATGCGTCCGTCGGCGGATGTTGGTGATGCTGAAAAGTTGCCGTTGAGTCGTTCCTGCCAGTGCTGTTCGCCAGTCACGGCATCCAGGCAGGTGGCGATGCCGTTGTCGCTGACCAGATACAGTTCATCGCCGACGATAAGCGGCGATGGATTCAGCGGGGAGGCCTTCTTCATGTTCCATGCCAGATGCGATTCTGTGACGTCACCAGCCCCATCGATCCGCACGGCGTAGAACTCCGGTCGATCATAGCCGGAACTGATAAATACCAACCCTTTGCCCACGACCGGGCGCAGCACGTTGGAGTATCCATCAAAACGGAACCACCAGTATTCATCGCCGGTCCGAGGGTTGTAGGCCACGATGCTGTCTGCACCGGTACTCAGCAACTGCGTCGTCCCGTTGACATCGACCAGCAATGGTGTCGTGTAGGCCATGGGCACGTTTGATTTTCCTGACAGTCGATCTGCGCCGATGTGTTCGCGTTTCTTCTTCCAGCGAATTTCGCCTGTGGCTTTGTCGAGCGCGACCACGAATTGAATATCAGAGCCGTCGCAGTTCAGAATCAACAGATCTTCAAAGATCACGGGAGAACCGCCGGGGCCGTGGCGATGATCGTGTTTCAGTTCCTGCGTCTTCCAGACGATGGTCCCGTCCGTCGTCAGGCACGCAGTGCCGTGAGCGCCGTAATGAACGTAGATACGATCGCCTTCGATCAACGGCGTCGGTGATGCATGACTGTTCTTGGAATGCACGCTGCCAGGATTTTCCAGGGTGAACACTTCGATGTTGTGCAGAGTGGTGCCGCTGGCTCGATCGAGCGCGATGGCATGCAGCGACTTGCCGTCTTCAATTGCTGTCGTCAGCCAGATCTGATCGCCCTGGATGGACGGCGATGACCAGCCGAGTCCGGCGATCGGAACTTTCCACATGATGTTTTCAGTTTCGCTCCACGTGAGTGGCAGATTTTTCGCCTCTGAATGCCCCTGACCGCCCGGCCCGCGAAACTGAGGCCAGTCGGCAGCGTCAGCGCCAACGTTCCGATAACATAGGAGCGACAACAGCAGCAAAAAACATTTCACGGCGAGACCTCCAGGCGGGCAACTTAAGCAGCAGAATGGCTATCGTGGTTCATCGCAATCCGGATTGCAAGTGGGTGCCGGTCTGCCGTTTTGTGTGCGGGAAGACATCTTTGACGGATTTCGGATCAACTTTTGCACAAAAGACGCCTGATGCGTATGATTTGTCGAATGTGCTGAGCGATCGTGGCGAATCGATGTCAGCCAGGAGAACGGCATTCGAGTGTTATGCGGTGAAGGAATGACAGGACGATTGGGAGTGATTCAAAGGCTGAAATCTTCCAGAATTGACGGTCAAAGCGAATCGTCTATCTTGCCGTTGTTCATGAGATTCTGCAGTGTAGAAGTCTCCCGGGTGGCCCGCAAAATGCTGCGGGAGACCTGAATCAGGTTCAAACAGACGACAAACGAATGGCAATCAACATAAAGTTCATAACTCTATGGATTTTAGGACTGATGCTTGCAGCGACGGCGGGGCAGTTGCAGGCAGGGATTGTGTACTCACGGTCAAGTCTTTCAACCGTGGATCGCGGGGGATATCAGTATTCTGGTCAGGAATTTGCCGACGATTTTAGTTTGGCCACTGCCGCCGTTATCAATGTTGTTGATTGGCAAGGCTCTTACTACGCGAAGGATGTTGTGGGAAGCGAGTCGTTACAATTCATTTTTCTACAGACGCTTCTGGACTGCCATTCGCATCTCAAGTTGTTTCAGTGAAGGTGATCGACTCAGGAACCGATCTCATTGGCAAAAATCTGTACAACTATTCTGCGAACATCAGCAATGTTGCACTCGCCGCTGGTGTGACATACTGGCTCAGTATCTACTTAAATGACAGTCCGACCAACTATGCATGGGCTAACAGCTCGGTTGGTTCGATCGACGGTGTGGTGCGATTCTCCGGTCTCGATTGGATTGAATACGACAACAACGATCGATCCAACCATGTATTCTCCCTGGGAGGTCCGACCGCACCCATCCCGGAATCTTCTTCCTTCGTTTTATTGGGCAGCGGCGCAATGGGAGTAATGTTCGTCCGTTGCATACGTCGTCGGACGAAGTCGTGGCAGCGTTCCATCGCGACCACCAGGATACTCATCACGGACGGTCATGTTAGTCACCGGTTTTTCGGCAAGCCGTCGATAACAGCAAAGAACAGTTCGCCGATTCGCCCGACCTGAATGCCGAACTCCTGAACGCCATCATCGGCGCTCTGGAAGCTTACACCACCATGAGCACTCAGGCTCTCGGCTCCGATACCATCCTGCACCGCTGAATGAAGAACAATCCTTGCTGACATCCGTTGAAGAATTTCTTCGAACGATGCGTGCTGCGAATTGCTCGTGCGGTTCAGTGTACAGCAGCAATGACGCAGTGTTTTGGGGTGAACGTGAGAAGTGCCGCAATCCGGCACGTCATCGATCGCGTATCGCCGGACGATTCACTGGCGCCGATAAGGCCGACAGAAACTATCACGGGGGTGGATGGCCGGAAGACTGTAGTTGATCAAGTAGGAACGGGCCTTTGGGGCTTTGTACAGGAACTCTGAAATACCCCCGACAGGAGTCGAACCTGTGGCCTGCGCTTTAGGAAAGCGCCGCTCTATCCTGCTGAGCTACGAGGGCAGCAGGCGGAGTATACTCAATTCCTCACCGGAACACCTGCTAAGTTCTTTTAACTATTGGCGAGAAAGAGGCATTCCATGCAAAAAATGGCCCTATTTCACTTCGTGCGCTTTTAACTTCGCTCGCCTACCGGGTTGTGGCGTACAACATGCCACCACAACGTTTTTTTCGCATGTCGGCGGGTTTTGACTGATGCTGGAGTTCTTGATTGCAGGATTTCTGACCGCTGCCGCATTGTCCTGCGCGATTGCTCCGCTCATTCGTAGGTGGGCACCGACTCTGGGTTTGATCGATTTGCCGGGTGATCGGAAGGTACATGTCCAGCCGACGCCCCGCGGAGGCGGTATTGCGATTTTTCTGGGTTTTGTGATCCCTGTTGTGGCAATCGTGGTCGCTTGCCTGATGAGCGGATCGAAACATCTGTCGGGCATCGATCCGGTTGTCGAAGCGATTCAGCAGACCCCCGAACGGCTGGCTCAGTTTCTGGCGATCGGCACCGGTGCCTGCGTGTTATTCCTGACCGGGCTGGCTGATGATCGCTGGAATCTGTCGTGGAAGTTTCGGCTCGGGCTGCAATTGGCGGTGGCCGTCGGCGTCGTGGCATCGGGCGTGCGGGCGACCGTGTTTGTCAGTCAACCCTGGTTTGGATTTGCCGCGACGGTTCTGTGGATTCTGGTGCTCACGAATGCGATGAACTTTCTGGACAATATGGATGCGCTTTCGGCGGGCATCGGTGTGATTGCGTCGTTGATCTTCGCGGCAATCCTGATTGTGATGGTCAGGACGCCTGCATGGTCGGTTGCGGTTCCGTTGTTGTTGCTGGCAGGTTCCCTGATGGGATTCCTGGTCTGGAACAGACCTCCGGCGAGTATCTTTATGGGCGACTGTGGGAGCAATCTGATCGGGTTTCTGCTGGCGACATTGACTGTCACGGGCACGTTTTATGAAAGCACGGGAAGTCGGCATGTGATGCTGGCTCCCCTGTGTGTCATGGCTGTGCCGTTGTACGACTTCTGTTCTGTAATTCTGATTCGACTGAGTCAGCGTCGAAGTCCGTTTCATGGTGACAAGAGTCATTTTTCGCATCGCCTTGTCGAACTGGGAATGAAGCCCGCGCATGCGGTGCTCACCATTCACCTGACGACGATGATGACTGGCCTCGGCGGACTGCTGCTGTACAAAGTGACGGACTGGATCGGAGCGACATTGGTGCTGGCATTGATCTTTTGTGTGCTGGCGGTGATCGCTATTCTGGAAACAGTGGGGCGACGTTCGGTCAATGAGATTCAGGAGAAGCAGAGGCGGTAGCGAATGCGTTTGTCGATTTCCATGCTGGCGTTCGCGCTGCTGACTGCAGAATTTCTGTGGCCAACCGAAGAAGCCGTCGGTGGTCTCGGGCTGCACCTGACCGTGCTGTGGGTGCTGCTGGGGTTGCTGCACGAATTGCAGGGATGGTGGGCCTCGGACGAAGCGCACGCCAGATGGCCTCGGTTTGACGCAATTGATTTCGGCGTGCTGCTGATCGCCGTCGGGCACGTGATTTCAACGCTGGCTGTATTCCAAGTTGAAGGTGATCGTCGAGCGGCATTGAATCTGACGTTTGAATGGATCGGGTTGTTGATCGCCTGGCGAATTTTTCGTTCGCTGTTTCAGGATCAGCAGACCACGGCACAGGGAATCGCGGTTGTGATTGCGGTCTGCGTCGGACTCAGTTGCTTCGGAATCTGGCAGCATCATGTGTTCTATGCGGAACAGTCCGACTGGTATCGCGGCCTGCGAACTGAACTTGACCAGGCGCTGGCGAGCGGCGAATCGTCGCACTTTTCACGCGTGAATGAGATCACTCAGCAGTTTCAGAAACAGGGAATCCCGATGTACGGTTCCTCGCGAATCGCCTGGGAAAATAGACTGTTGAACAGTTCGGAACCTTTTGCGATGTTCGCGCTGGCAAATACGCTGGCGGGAATTCTTGCAACAGGCCTGGTGCTGTTGATCGGGCAGGCGTCATCGACAGTCGGTGAACGACGCAGGGATTCATGGCTCAGCACGATGTTGCTGGTGATTCAGGTTTGTCTGATCGCCTATTGCCTGACCCTGACGAAGAGCCGATCTGCATGGCTGGGGACATGTGTCGGCCTGGGAATTCTGCTGTTCCGAAGAATTCGCTTGTCAGCCGTTCAAAATGCATTCCGTTGGCTTGTTGCTGGTAGCTTGATTACGGCCGTGGCGGTCGGGATCGTCGTCGCGGTCGGAGGACTGGACAAAGAAGTGATTCTCGAATCACCACGATCGCTGCAATTCAGGTTGCTGTATTGGACTGGCACGTTGAAGATGCTTCGAGACCAGCCCCTGACAGGTGCGGGGCCTGGAAATTTTCGGCAAGTTTACCTGCAGTACAAGGCAGACGAATCCAGTGAAGAGATTCGTGATCCGCATAATTTTGTGCTGGATGCCTGGTCTTCCAGCGGTTTGGTCGGTCTCTCAGGGCTGCTGCTGATCATCGGTTGCACTGGCTGGCGATTATTGCATCGTCCGACAGAACTGAGTCCGCAGGAAATACGGGATGATCAGGAAAGACTGCCCGCTCCGCGTGGCCGACCGCTGCGAATCGTGGTCGGCGGAATTCTGAGTGGATTTCTGCTGCACATTGCCTGGACCTGGTTCAATGGTTCGGACGAATGGACTTCGGAACCGATTCGCATGCTTTTGTTTGGTGGCGTCTCACTGCTGATTTCGCGTGGCAAACCTTCGTTTCGACCTGTGGATTCCGCAGCGTGTCTTGCGGCTGCGTCGGCCATGATGGTCAACCTGCTGGCGGCCGGTGGATTTGAAATGCCGGCGGTGATGATTACGCTTCTCCTGTGTCTGGCGGCGGGGATTCCTTGCGACGGCCTTCAATCGCATTCCCATGGAAAAAAAAGAAGTCTGATGTGTGCAGTCGCATGTCTGGCGGCATGCACGGTGATTATTCGCTTCGGTTTGCTGCCGGACACAGCCTCTGAGAATCACGTCCGGATCGGCAATTCACTGCTCACCAATGCCCAGTTCCCGTCGAGGGCTCTTGACCAGTTTCAGCAAGCCCTCCAGGCAGATCCTCAAAGTGTGACTCCGCGCCAACGAATTGCGGAGGTTTTGTCGTATCGTCTTTCTGAGGCTGCGGCATTGCGCGCGGCGGAAACGGACATTGTCGGAACCGAAACCGGTACGAAAACTGGACGCAGCAATGGGGATGATGACCATCGCAAACTGGCCGATGAAGCGTTGCAGGCCTGCGAAAGCCTGATTGCCGCTGATCGCCGCAACAGTTTCAGTTACCGACTGCGGGCTGAAGTTCGATGGAATGCCGGTCTGCTGTACAATAATGATCAGCTTCGGAATCTGGCGATCCAGGATCTGCTGGCGGTGACACATCTGTATCCGTCGTCAGTGGATGCATGGTATCGTCTGGCCGAGCAACTGGATGCGGCAGGCGCGGAGCATCTTGCTGCCGCGAAGGTCGCTGCCGAGAGAGTTCTTCAACTGGAAAAGCTCAATCGCGCATGGGGCCATGCCGATCGTTTTCTGACGGAAGAACAACTGGCTAGAATAAGCAAGCCCAGCGGCACGGTGCTGAGAGTACGATCGAAAGTCATTATCAGAGATTATTAAAATGAAAAATCCGCTGTTAGTTGTTGGACTCATGCTGGTAGCCTGCGTGGCTGTGGTAGGCACTGTCGTTGTGCTCGGAAATCGCGCGCCGGACGATCTACGCGACACAACGAAGGCACTGAAAGTACCAACCTCGTTTCCGAAACCGGATTTGCAGAGCGACGCCCAAAAGACACCTGTGGATCTGCCTGTGGTCTCAAAAACCGGTCCGTGGCCAAAGATTGCGTTTGACGAGACGACGTATGCGTTCGGGTGGATGGCCGTGAATTCGCACAAGGAACACACTTTTGTAATTCGAAACGAAGGTGAAGCGGATCTGATCCTGAAGGAGGGCAAAACAACCTGCAAATGCACAAAATTTGCGGTCGAATCCAAAGTCCTGAAACCGGGCGAACAGACGAAACTGGTCATCGACTGGAAGTCTGGCAGTGCGCAAGATCGAGCATTCCGACACGGAGGTCCGGTTTATACAAACGATCCGAAGAATACCGAAGTGAATTTTGTCGTGGAGGGTGCGATTGATATGCCGGTCGAGCTGTTACCCAACCTCTGGACTGTCGGCAACATCAATCTGGGAAAAACGGGAACGCTACGGGCCGCGATCGCATCGCGTTTAAATGATCAGCTGGCAGTGGAATCGGTCGAAAGTCCATCCGGCAAAGTGACGGTCAGGGTCAGCCCGATGAGTATCGAAGAAATCGCGTCAGAAAAATGGGTGAAGGGTTTTCGGCTGGATGTCGAGATCGCGTCGGACATTCCTGTGGGCAAGTTCGAAGAGAATATCAAAATCAACCTCAGCGGAGCTGATCAGGTTCCGTTTGTAACCGCAAAACTGACGGCTCGCAAGTACGGAAGTTTCATTCTGCAGCCGCTGGAAGGCACGATGTTTTTCCCGGACAAAATGCTCCTGCAGTTAGGTCACTTTCCTGCTTCGGAAGGACGGCATGTCAAACTCCTTCTGATCGTTGATGAAAAAGACATGATGGAACCGTTTCAGATCACCGATATCAAGGCCGATCCTCCGTTTCTGAAAGCGTCATTAGAACCTCTCGGTACATCCACAGGCACAGTGCATCGCTATGCCATTGAGGTCTCTGTCCCGCCCGGTCGTCCCCATATCCAGAAAACCGAATCGAAAAACGGACACATCACGATCCACACCAATCACCCGTCGAAAGAAAACATCCATGCGGACGTTTTGATGCACTCGCATTGAGATCTGCCGTGGTGTCGGGAAGACAGAGCGCGAAAAAAAACTGAGGTACCTTTGCAGATACCTCAGCTTTGCGTATTTGCTTTTGCGACGATTGATAACTTAGTTCAGAATCTTCGCGGTGTCTTCGATGACTTTTGCGATGGCTTCATCTGACAGGTCACCGGCAGCGAAGGCATGGTTCACTTTGACGTTGCTGTCAACCCACATCATCACCGTGACGTTTGCTTTTTCGTCGATTTTGTACTTCGTAGGCCCAACAGCGTTTTCAAACACTGTCAGCGGCGTGTGCGTGATTTTCTGCTCTTCGGCAGTCTTCTTCAACGCGGCTTCCTGAGCATCCGGATCGTCCGACAGCACGGTCACAAAGGCTGCCATTTTCTTTTCTTCCTGCTTGCCGACGACTTCGTCGATCTGCTTCAGCAGTTTTGCAGTGTTCTCGTCCATCTTGCGCACAAATACGCTCACGACAGGACGGTCACCATACTGACATCGGTAGCACAGTTTCTTTCCGGCAAGTGGCCCGGTCACGTCCGTGACGTTGAACGCATCCGGATACGCATCGACCTGCAAACCTGACTTCAGATCTGCCGCGGCCGCGAACTGGCATGCCGATACCATCAGCCCCATCACACACAGTACAACAAACTTCTTCATACGGTTTAACTCCCTGGTTTAGGTCATTTAACAAAAGACACCCCGAAAAGTTCGAGGTGTCTTACCACAATCGATTCGATCCGAAAAGCGTCCGGCGCCAAAAAATGTTGCGAAACGGACGGGCCATTATTCTGTCTGAGCGGTCCATCGTCGAACTGTTTGCAGGATATTCCGGGAATCCTGCAGGGCGTCGACCGACGTGTTCATATGCACAGTCCTTCCGTTGGTGTCAATCAGCAACGTCCGACGGACCGCAGTGACGCCTCGTACGAGCGATCTTTCCACGCCGTCCACCATTTGCGTGATTGTAGCGCCGTCCCGGACCGGAACAGCAAAAGCTTTTGAGATTTTTCCGTCTTCTTCGGGAGAGCATCCGTTCAGCATCAAGCGCTGGTCCGTCAACGCAACAAAAAAAGGGTCATGTCGATTCGTTCCGCAGTCGTCCTCGAGGGCACCAGAAACAGGCAGGACAATCTGACCTGGACTTTTTTCAAGTCGCGGAAGTAAAGACGGAATTGAGGCAGGATCTGAAACAGGCAGGACAATCAGGCGGGCTCCTGATTGTACGAAATCCAAAACGCTTCGTCAAATCCCGGAGCATTTCGTAACGCAATTGAACATTCGACATTGTGAATGTCATCCATCTTTTGCGGCAAACAGGCCCCAGGAGTTCTGGCAGGAACGACGCAAACATCGCGATCAGGGGTCAGCGTCATTTCGCTCACCCGGAGTACGATCGCGCGCTTCGTTGCGGCGGAATTTGCCGAATTCTGATCTCGGCTGTGGAGTTTTCACAAAATGTGGCAGCTCAACGCCATGAATCTCATTGAGTCGCGAGTCCGTTCGCAGTTATACAACGACTGCGATCTGTTGCAGGCAGGCTTGCAGCACCGGTTTCGTGATGTGTAATTCTTAGATTGTTGGCTGCTGGATCACAACAGCGGGAGATTCTTCATGGCGTTTCGCTGCATCCTGCTCTGGTCAATCGCGAGTCTTTGGTCTGTCTGCCTGGGACAGGGCTTGCGGATTTCCACGCACGTCTATGATCTCGAAAAAGCGACTGGGCCAGGACAGGTGGTAAGCAGCAGCCTGAGCCTGTGTCACAATGGGCGGATTTATGACTATATTGCTGCCGCCGACGAAGTGGTGATCTTTGATCCGATCGAACGACGATTCACGATCCTCAATAATACTCGCGAATTATCCACGACACTGACGTTCGATGAAATTCGTCATAAGATGGAATCCCTTGAGCCCAGAACCACGAAGTACATCCAGGAGCTGAGGTCGATGGGAACACCTTCGGCTGAACGGATGGCAGACACGGTTACCTTCCAATTGCACCCGAAGTTTGAGCAGTCGTACGACCCGATAAAAGAGACACTGGTGTTATCGTCTCCGTCGTTAACGTATCGCGTTGAGACGCGCAAGTGGGACGAAGCTGACCAGGTGGAACGCTATCTGGCGTATGCTGACTGGACCGCGCGGCTCAACTTTATTCTGCATCCAAACAGCCTGCTTCCCGAACCGCGAATCGCTCTGAATGAAGCACTCCGAGGCCTGAACGGTCGCATGCCGGTCAGTGTTGAACTGGATCTGCGTCCAGGTGACAATCTGCATCTGCGGGCAGCTCATCAGCTGACTCGCAATCTGAGCGAAGACGATCATCGTCGGATTGCGAAATGGGAAGTGGATCTGAAATCGAAGAACGTTCAGAGAGTTCCGTTTCTCAGCTATCAGCAGTCGGTCCTGCTTTCGAATTCACGCTGAAAGCGTCTGACCCCTTTTCCAAGCCCGCCACTTGAACAGCCCATTGCCGCGATGCGATGACGTTGCAGCATTGTGCGTTGCTGACATGACACGCAGTCCCTTTCCGGCGCAAACTGCGGCACGGCAATTGCCTTATTGCTCAAAAGGGCCATTTGTCTGCCGACCTCAACCACGAAACAGTGGTTTTTCCGTCCGCAGGCGCGGCATTGACCATGCTTTATCCGATCCAATACACTTGGCAGGCTTTGACTTACGACAAAACTGCTGTTTTTCGATCCGAGTCGATCGTGCTGCCGATGCGGCAGTCCGCTCATTTCTGCCCGGATCGAGGATGTCTCACCTAGAATCTCAGGACGATCGCGCGACATGGAGTTTCTGGAAAAAGTAGGCGACTTCTTCGAAGTCGCCAGCGGGAAGCTGGTACGTGGCATTACGACGCTGTTTGGTTCGTCGAACGAACGTCACATCAAGCGCCTCGGCTTTATTCGTGACAAACAGGGAAATACCACCATTGTGCCTGGTTCGATGCTCGACCGCATCAACTCGCTGGAATCTGAATGGCAAAAACTCTCCGACGACGAACTTCGCCAGACTGCCGCGCGTTATCGCGCGAGGTTGCACAAGGGTGAAACGCTGGACGATCTGATGCCGGAAGCCTTCGCTGCAGTCCGCGAATCCAGCCGACGTTTTCTGAAGATGCGTCACTACGAAGTGCAGATGATTGGTGGCTATATTCTGCACAGAGGCATGATTTCTGAAATGGTCACCGGCGAAGGCAAGACGCTGGTGTCATCGCTGCCGGCATTTCTGAATGCGCTGGTCGGCAAAGTCCACGTCGTCACAGTCAACGACTACCTGGCTCAGCGGGATATGGAATGGATGGGACCGATCCATTTGAATCTGGGCCTTACGGTCGGTGCGATTCAGTCCAACATGTCATCGTCCCAACGACAGGTTCATTACGCCTGCGACATCACCTACGGCACCAGCAATCAGTTTGGCTTCGACTACCTGCGCGACAATATGAAGCCGACAAAGGATCAGCAGGTTCAGGGACCGATGGACTACGCCATCGTCGATGAAATCGACAACATCCTGATTGATGAAGCACGTACGCCACTCATCATCTCCGGGCCAGCCCACGATAACCTCGAAAAATACCCGCGCGCCGATGCAATTGCGCGGCAACTGAAAAAAGATACGGACTTCGATGTCAAGGAAAAAGAACACACATGCCATCTGACAGAAGAAGGTGTGCGCCGGGCCGAACAACTGGCGGGTGTGGAAAGCTTCTACACCGCCGGCAACATGGAATGGCCGCACCTCCTGGATAATTCATTGAAGGCCCATTTCCTTTACAAACGCGATGTGAACTATGTGGTTGAAAAGGGTGAGGTCGTCATTGTTGACGAAAACACCGGCCGCAAAATGGAAGGTCGCCAGTGGAGCGACGGACTGCACCAGGCAGTTGAAGCGAAAGAAGGCGTCAAGATCAAGGAGGAGTCGCAGACTCTGGCCACAATCACGCTGCAGAACTATTTCAAGCTGTACAAAAAGCTGGCAGGAATGACCGGTACGGCGATGACCGAATCGGAAGAGTTCCTCAAGATCTACAATCTGGACGTCGTGGCAATTCCCACCAACCGCCCGATGCAGCGGAAAAACTATCCCGACAATATCTACGGCACTGAAAAAGAAAAATGGGATGCCGTGATTCTGGAGATCCTCGAAATTCACGCGACAGGTCGTCCGTTGCTGGTCGGAACGACATCGATTGAGTTGTCAGAGATGCTCAGTCAGCGTCTGGTTCGCAAAGGGATTCCTCACAACGTGCTGAACGCAAAGTTCCACGAACGCGAAGCAGAAATTGTGGCTCAGGCAGGCCGCAAGGGTGGCGTCACGATTGCCACCAACATGGCTGGCCGCGGGACGGACATCATTCTCGGCGGCAACCCGGAACATGCGGCATGGGAAGAACTCAAGGCGAAATTCTCGTCGCGGCTGGATGTACCAAAATCCGAATGGGATGCGCTCACCAGACAGATCGCCGAGCGCGAAGGCATGGTGGCGGAGTCTAAGGTCGTTACGGAAATCGGCGGTCTGCATGTCGTCGGCACAGAACGGCATGATTCACGCCGGATTGACCTGCAGTTGCGTGGTCGAGCCGGACGTCAGGGGGATCCCGGCTCCAGTCGCTTCTTCATCTCGCTGGACGACAAACTGATGCGTCTGTTTGCCGGTGACGCAGTGAAACGCATCATGCAGTGGGCAGGACTGAAAGAAGGCGAACCGATTGTGAGTTCAATGGTCACTCGTCGCATCGAAGGGGCTCAGAAGAAACGCGAAGAGCAGCACTTCGACCAGCGCAAGAATCTGCTGGAATACGACGAAGTGATGGACGAACAGCGCAAACGCACCTACTCGTATCGCCAGAAAATTCTGGACGGGGTCGATTGTCGCAGTCTGCTGCTGGGAATGATCAACGACGAAATCGCACGCTGGACCGGTCAGTTCCTGGCAAAAGATTATCGCTGGGAGACGATTGTCGGCTGGGTGGGGCAGAATCTGAATCTGGAAATTGAGGCGTCCGATATTCGAGATATGGCGCGTTCGGAACTGGAACAGTACCTGCGAGATGAAAGCGAACGTCAGGGCGAAATTCTGATCTACGAACAGATTGATGTGGATTTGCCTGAAGACGCAGAAAGCAAACTGGACTGGAACTGGCTTGCACTCAGCAAGTGGGCAAATCGTCACTTCGGTCTCTCACTTCAGGACAGAGATCTTCGCAAGTACGATCGCGAAGCACTGGCACCGGCGATGTTGCACCTGGCAAGGGAAGCGATGGCTCGCCGCGACTTCGCTCCGCTGGAGGATTTCCTGGATCAGCATTTTCCTTACAAGTCACTGACTGGCTGGGCAAACTTCAACTTCCTGCTGGGAATGAAGCCCGAAGAACTGCTCAACAAGGAACAATCGGACGTCGTCAAACTGTTGCAGGAACGAGTCCGTTCACGCTACGACGACAAAGAAGTTACGTTTCCAGTCTCGGTCGGGATGCACAATTTTCTGTCCGGCGACGGTAAGGAAAACGAACGCTTCAACCGCGAAAAACTTGCGCGATGGGCCAATACACGGTTTCGCTCTGAGTTTATTCCGGAGCAATTTTCCGAATTGCAATCGGCGCAGATTTATGAAACGCTCGTCGCCACCAGCCGACAGTTTCTGTCGCGACGACCGGATCCGGAAAAGGTCGAAGCCCGGCTCAATGAGATTCTGGGGTCTGAATCTGCAGAAACTAATCAGATCAACGAGCAACAGATTCAGGATTTGCTCAAATGGGCCGATGCGGAACACAGTTTGACCCTGAATGATGCAAATCTTCGTAAAATGAATGCGTCGCAGGTCAGGCTCGAACTCCTGCAGGGGCTGGAACAGGTTTTCAGACCGGAAATGCGCCAGACAGAGCGATCCGTCCTGCTGGAATTCCTCGACACAGCATGGAAAGATCATCTCTACTTCATGGGGCACCTGAAGCAGGGAATCGGCTTCATGGGTTATGCCCAGAAAGATCCCCGCACCGAGTACAAACGCGAAGGACGACGAGCCTTTCTGGCGATGTGGGATCGCGTTGCGGAACAGGTGACTCAGGCTGTATTTCGGATTGAACATGAGAGTCCGGCCTTTGTCGGATCACTTTGGCGCATCTCAGCGACCGAACACGACGTGGCTGCTCCGTTGCCGCCGCAGAACAAGGTCGATGAACTACAGACCAACGCTCCGGAAGCCGGTGAAGGAGGCAGGACGATCGCACCGATCGTCAATAACTCACCTCGCGTCGGGCGCAACGACGATTGCCCCTGTGGCAGTGGCAAGAAGTATAAGAAGTGCTGCGGTAAGTAATTCTGCAACGGGAAAAGGATTTCCTCATGCGTTGGCTGCTCAATACCGTCTATGTGCTGCTGTTGACGGTGCTGTCGCCGTTCATCGCGTGGAGAATTGTGCGGCACGGACGGTATCGCAGAGGAATCGCGGAGAAACTCCTCGGGCGGCTTCCTGCGCATTCGAGTGACAGGCGCGAGGTGGTCTGGTTTCATGCGGTGAGCGTTGGGGAAGTCATCCAGCTTCAAAAAGTCGTGGAGGAGTTTCGTCGTCAGACTGCCAATCGTTTCCGCGTCCTCGTTTCAACATCCACCGACACTGGATTCGACCTCGCGTTGAAACGGTTTCCTGATTGCCGGGTGACCTGGTTCCCGCTCGATTTTTCGTGGTCCGTGGGCAATGCTCTGCGTGGCGTGCAACCCCGTATGGTGGTATTGATGGAACTGGAGCTGTGGCCGAATTTTCTGGCAGAGTGTCAGCGTCGGCAAATCCCGGTCAGCGTGATCAACGCCAGGATGAGTACACGCAGTCATCGCGGCTACTCACGCATTCGAAGTTTTATGGCACCGCTGTTCGGGAGACTGGCATTGGTCGCCGCTCAGTCGCAATCGAATGCCGACCGGCTGCAGGCGCTGGGGGTTTCACACGATCGACTGCACGTAACCGGGTCGATCAAGTTTGATGGTGTGGCGACCGATCGCCGCAATCCGGCAACCGCAGGCCTGAGAAAACTATTCAGCCTGTCGCAGTCGGAAACCGTATTCATGGCAGGCAGTACGCAGGAACCGGAAGAAAGACTGGCACTTCAGACGTGGCTTGAGTGCCGCAAAGAATATCCTTCGCTGCGATTGATTCTTGTACCGCGGCATCGCGAACGCTTTGATGACGTCGCAAAACTGGTCCGCGACGCCGGGGTAGATGTCCTGCGAAGATCGTTGTGGGAGACATCGAGACGTCCGACCTCCGACACCGTGATCCTGCTTGACACGATCGGTGAACTCTCTGCCTGTTGGGGTCTGGCGGACATTGCGTTTGTGGGCGGGAGTTTCGGGAATCGCGGCGGTCAGAATATGATCGAACCTGCGGCGTTCGGGGCCACCGTCCTGTTTGGCCCAAACACCTGGAATTTCCGCGACGTCGTGCAGGCGTTCAAAGAAGTCAATGCCTGTGTGCAATTGGATTCGCCGGAAGAATTGACGCCCACGGTCGCTCGGCTGCTGGCTGATCCGGCGGAAAGGCAGTCGCTGGGGGATGCTGCTCTCAATGCAGTCAAGGCTCAGTCCGGAGCGACCGCAAATACAGCGATGCTGCTCGCGGAGACCCTGGAATCACAACCAGCGAACCATGCGATCTGTAAAAGTCAGAAAGCTGCATAGCTCGCTTAGTTCCCCGACGCGGGCTTCGCCCGCAACCCAAAGTAGCCATCACGCTCCGCCGTGATGAGCATTTGTCAATCGACATTCAGCAACAAAAACAGGGTCCAGTAGTCTGTAGTCAGTGAATCGCAAAAACAAGCAGCCTGCAGCCTGCAGCCGACTGAAAACTGACGACTGAAAACTGAAAACTCCATTCATGTGGCCCAGTTCGAGACTCGTCACGGCGGAGCGTGACGGCTACTTTGCCATTTGTCCGTCACCGAGGCCGAACCCTCGTGATGACGAAGTTTATGCACGAGAACAACCTCTACAAACTGCCGCCTGAAATTCTTCGCGGGACCACAAGAATTCAAGTGTTAGTAGTACGAAGAACGTTGTTATACTTCACGCGGTCAGGAATGAGGCTGCAAGTCTCTTGCGATTGTCCCCTCTCCCCCCGCGATCGATTTTCAAACTGTACAATTTTTCCACGGGGGGAGAGGGCCAGGGTGAGGGGGAATCTTACATGTGTTCTTCAGCTTCGTTTGACATTAAACCGGTCCGCCCCCTCATCCGGCCTCCGGCCACCTTCTCCCCCGATCTCGGGGGAGAAGGGACATGTGAACGAGTGCCGTTGATGGCGTCAATCCTGAACGCGCACGGTCTATGCACCCAACTGCATGGCAACCGGTTGAAATATTGAGAGACCATCCTTTCCGTAGTGAAATTCCTCGATCAAATCGGCGAACCGCGGGCCGCCCGGCATCCGGCAGATTCTGCCGCTGTAAATCCTGTGGTGACCGCGATTTACGACGACGATTCCGGCCTTGATCGGTTTTCACAAAAAGCCGTATGATCCGGATCCTGTCTCAGAAGAATTCTTCCGTCCGATCTGCGCGCCCCTCTTCAATGATATCCTCCCGCACCCGATAAATTGCCTCGCAGGGTGAATTCCTTGGCCTCACGCTTTCCAACATCGTCGATTCTGAGCCCTGCCTTGCGGACGGGACAGGCACGCATGTTGATCATGTTTGTAGGGTTGATATCGTTCGGCCTGAGCCTCGGATGCAAAGGGACGACGGTCAAGGAAGACAATCCCGTCTTCACGTCAGCCCCACCGCGAAAATCGCTCGTCAATCACGCCGCTGATGCGGAAGAGCAACGATTGGCTCAACAGGCGGGTCCGGCTGAAGGTGGTATTGTGCCGGTGGCCTTCCATGAAATCGGGGTCGCACCGCTGACGGGTTCCAGTGTCGTTGCAACCGTCAACGGGAAGCCCGTGTTCGTCGATGACGTTCTGGGCGGCGTCCGCCGGAGAATCGAATCAGATCCAAATCTGTCCGATGAACAACGGCAAATGATTCTCATGCAATCACTCCGCGCTCGTACGCGGGAATACGCGGAAGATTCGCTCGTCGTACAGGCGCTTGAGGCGACGATCCCGGAAGACAAAAGACAAATCATCCGTGATTCGCTGGAACCAGAGTTCCAGAAAGTTTCTCAGAAGATGATGAAGGATAACAATCTGGCGTCAGATGAGGATCTGGATCATTGGCTTGAAGACCAGGGCTTCACACGCCGCGAAATGAAAGACACTTTCATTCGCCGACAGTTTGTTGTCGGCTACGTGCAGTCAAAGGTGCAGGTGCCGAAACAGATTGATCGAGCTGTGCTTGTGAAACACTATCAGGAACATCTCGACGAATACACTCCGGACGAAGAAGTTCGGTTTGCCGAAATCGTCGTGCGATTCCGCGATCACGGAGGACGCGAAGGTGCTGAAGACGTGATGACCCAGGTGGTGGAGCGTCTTCGGCAGAAAGAAGATTTCGGCACTGTCGCTCTGGAATTGTCGGACGTCCTGAGCGGCGAAAAACGCGGGGACATCGGCTGGATCAAACGCGGGTCGCTCGCGGACAAAGCACTGGAAGCCATGCTGTTTGATCTGCCAACCGGTGAAATGACCAGCGTTCAGGTTCACGAAGATCGTTTTGAGGTTTACAAAGTCATTGATCATCGTCACCCAAAGACTGTTGAGTTTCAGACTGTGCAGAAAGAGATCGAGGCGAAAAAGTTAGAGGAGCTCCGCGACGCGGCTCAAAAGCAGGTGTTGGACGACCTCCGCGCCAAAGGCATCATCGTCACAATTTTCGACGGTGAAAAGCCCGCTGATAAACTTGTTCGCCAGTGACGCTCGACGATGATCTGACTTGGGATAAACAACTTCCTTGTCAAGCCAGCGAATTGGGGTTGAGTCTGCAGCCTGGGTCCGGCCTGTCACAAGATTAAGTCGTGACAATGCACTAAGCACTCATTCATAAGTTTCTTCGTTTAACCGCGTGGGCATCGCCCCGCGCTTTCGCGAGTAAAACGCGGCCCGATGGGCACGCGGTTAAACAAGTTGTATGCGAAAACTTGTGCATGGGTGCTTACCAGCTTGTCAGCGGTCTTCATGTTCCCGGTGACGGTTTCGTCTTCGCTGTTGCCATGCGCATTTCCTTCGCGAATGCGCCGACGCTCTTGGCGGCAGCGGAGCTGTTGCTGGCTTCGGCCATTCTGCGGACGATCGCCGAACCAACGATAATTCCGTCAGCGACGCCTTCCAGAGCTGACACCTGTTCCGGGCTGCTGATGCCAAAGCCAACCGCCAGCGGCAGTTTCGACTGAGCTCGAAGCGACTTCAATTGTGCCGTCAGTTCCTGCGGTAACTCCTGCCGCACACCGGTCGTTCCTGCGACGGAAATGCAGTACAGAAATCCCGTCGATGCGGCCAGAATCTGTTTCGTCCGTTCCGGGGTTGTCGTCGGAGCGATCAACTGCACGACATCCAGTTCGTGTTTTCGGGCAACGTCGATCACGTCGCGCGCTTCGTCCGCAGGCAGGTCCGGGATGATCAGCCCACGAAAGCCGGCCTTTGCGGCGTGCTCGACAAACAGTGCCGTGCCGTGCCGAAAGATGATGGCGAACGACACCATGGCCAGCACCGGTGGCAGCGCGTCAGATTTCTGCGATTCCATCATCCTGAAGATTCCGTCCACTGAGATGCCACTGTTGAGAGCTCGCGTGTACGACGCCTGAATGACAGGGCCATCGGCGATTGGATCGCTGTAGGGAAATCCCAGTTCAATCAGATCCACCCGGGCATCACGCAAAGCGTGCAGGACGGCGGCGGTGGTGTCCAGATCCGGATCACCGGCAGTGACAAACGGCATAAACGCCATGCGGGATTCGCGGGCAGCCGTTTGAAACACTTCAGAAATTGGGGACATCGAAAAACTTATCTGGTGATGGTCTTGCAGGTATTTGACGCACAAAGGATGTATAACGGGGACCGCCTCTGTCGCCAACTGTCCGGGTTTTGATCTATTGTGATTTCCCTTCAGTAACCGCAGAATACGTGTTCAGGAACCAATCGCATTTCAGGAGGTCATGCTGTGCCATACTCTTTAACCAGCTTGCAGATAAAAGTCCTGCTTGTTGCAGCGACCTTGGTGACTCAGGCCGTCCGGCCCGCTGTCGCCGATGAGCCAGAACCGCCACGGCGGACGCTGGACGTGGAAGTCCTCATCCAGTCGCAGCCATCCTATCGCATCAGGTCCCAGGAATGGGGGCGCGTATTTCAGGAACTGGGATACAGCGTCAAGTTTCGCGAACCTCGCGCGGGGGAAGCGGCACGAATCGAAGATCTGGACCGTGAGGATTTTCTGGCGACTCGCGTCGTGGCGGCCATGGCAGCGGACGGATCGATCCGCATCGGAAAGCAGAAATTCGACATCGAGGGTACGAAACTGTTAACGCAGGCCCTCGATGAAATACAGCGGCATGGCGCGAAAGGGCCACCGGACAGCAGCCCGACCTGGGGGCTGACGGATGAGCAGTTCAAGGAAGTGACGCAGCTGCTGGGAGTGCCGGTGGAAAATTCTGTCGAACTTCAGTCTTCAATCCTTGCGGTCGAATCCGTGGGACTACCGACCAACATGCGGATGAAGTTCACCGCAGCCGCGCGTCAGCAGGCTTTGGAGCAGCGACCGGAGTCGGCTCCCGACACCATCGAGCTTCAGGGATTCACGAAGGGGTCGGCGATCGCGATCGTCCTGGCTCAGTACGGACTTGGCTTTCGCCCCAGGTATGTGGCTCCGGGACAGTACGACATGGAAATCGATCGCGGTAATGAATCGAACAATCTCTGGCCGATCGGCTGGAAGCCCGAACAATCCTTCAGCGAGATCCTGCCCACATATCTTCGAGCCATTCCGCTCGATGTGGAAGATGTTGAATTGAGCGCGCTGGTCGGTGCAATATCCGAAAAAATCGGGGTGGCTCATTTTTCGTCGGCGTATGCATTGACGGCGAAAGGGCTGGATATCAACACGCTCAAATACACACGCAAGGACGACCGCATCTCACCCGCACGACTCCTGACGGCTGTTGGTGATAAACTGGAACTTGGTTTCGACGTGCGTGTCGATGAAGCCGGGAAAATGTTTCTGTGGGTCACCACGTCCGACGATGCCAGGGCCTTCCGGCATCGCTTTGCAAGTGTGATACAGAAATAGGTGTCGATCACTCGCTGGGCACGCACAAAGGGGCAGAAGCCGGACAGGACCTGCTTTGGCACGGAATGCAACGCATCTACGGTGCGGGCTCGATACCTGGCTTCTCCGGGACCTGTGTACTCGGCGGTTGTTTCGGAACCGGTGCTGTCGCGTCGAAATCGACCGGCAGATTTCCCTCTTCCACAAATTCCTCAACGAGCTCTTTCCGTCGATCTGCCACAGCGCGGTCGAATTCATTGAGCATATCCATGGCTTTATCACGGCGCGTCACGAGGCCGATGATCAGATACTGTGTGATTGCCAGCAGATAGCAGACCCAGCCCACCATCCAGCGTTCCCGGCGACGTTCAAACTGATCGACCTGCCGTTTCATTTCAGCGATTTCAGGCGTCACGCGGCGGACCTGTTCGGCAGACGCCAGACACTGAAGCGGCAGCGCCATGCTGCACTGCTCGCAATACGACCAGCCGATCACAAAATCGTGGCGGGCGATGTCTGCACGATGTTCCTCCATGGACGGCAATTGCGCACCAATAATGGCGCACATCATGGCCAGCACTGGTGACGAACGATTCAGATGCCGGCAGACTGTCCCTTTGAGAAACTTCAGTTTCTGTCGCCAGATCTGACGGAAGAAGTTCTCACCCTTTTGCAGTTTTGGGGGACCAGGGTGCATCACTGCAAACAGTTCCTGATCGGGCATCGCTTCGATCACGCCGATCGCCAGCATGAGCCGCAGTCCCATCGTGAACCAGTCCGCGCGATCCAGCCAGTCCACATTTTGCACCCACCAGAAGAGCAGGTGTTCCATGTTGGCTGTCGCCGCCAGCAGCAGCAATGCTCCGCGAAACCATTCTTCCAGATCCTTCTCCAGTTCCTTGTCCAGAGTGTGCAGGCGGAAGACACGCTTCAGGATAAAGCGAAAGATGGGGATGGCGATCAAACCCACCATCAGACGCGTGAACGGCTTGAGCACTCCGCGCAGGATCGGCAGTTCCAGAATGATTCGAAACAGACTTCCCAACGCACCGATTTCCTTGAACAACTGATGGCCGAATCACAGTCTGCATGCGGCAGCGATTGCGAAAAAGGATCGAGTCCGCCTGTGGGGATTCGACTTCGTGGCCCAACACTGTATCTTGTGCGACACTCAGCGACCACAGAGTTCGTTTTTCGGGGATTTTCAGGATGGTTCGGCAAGAATCGGCTTAGCATCGGGAATTCACTGCCATTCTGTGCTTGAACTCCGGTCGCCAAAGGATTTGTTTATGATTGGTACTGGCAATGAGACTGAATTTGATCTGCGATTCCGATTGTTCGATGTTCCGGTCCGTGTCCATCCGCTGTTCTGGCTGTCATCTGCAATGGTCACGTGGCGCGGCGAGAATATTGCGCTGACACTGATCGGAATCGTGTGCGTCTTTGTTTCGGTGCTTGTCCACGAACTGGGGCACGCTCTGATGGCCAGACGCTATGGGTTTCCGTCTGAGATTGTTCTCGTGTTCCTGTTTGGCCTGGCCACATCGACACGTATGTCACCGGGGCGAAACCTCAGGATCTCAGCCGCCGGACCGTTGGCTGGCCTTGCACTTGCGGCAATCGTTTACATCGTATTGCTGATCACTGCACAGGATCCCGTGGATTTCCTGAGAGACTACGACTCGCCGAAAGTCTTCGCCGTTCACATGATGCTGTTCTTCGGAGTCTTTGGAAATCTGGTGAATTTCGTGCCCTGTCTGCCACTCGACGGTGGCAACATCACGGAGAACCTACTGGAGCTGTATGGGCCGCGTCGGAGGAATATCAAGGAAATCGTCCTTCAGATTTCTGTGGTCTCATCTGCTCTCCTTGCAGTTCGAGGTGCCTGGTGTCTGAACAGCGATCTCCATGTTCCGTTTATCCCATACAGCTGGTTTGCCTGGCTCCCGGAACCACACAGCACAATCTTATCGATGCTTCAGCCGGACCCAAAAGGCATGATGATCCTGTTCGGGATCCTTTGCGCGTTTGGTATCAACAATCTGAACAAACTGAAACAATGGCGGATGTGACTCAGCCCGAAGCCTCACGAATTCGGATAAAACAAGACCTCTCGGTCAATTCGCAACAGATGTCTTCGCGTCGGCGTCCGCATCTTTCCGCAGGTCGATGAAAAAGAATCCGGCGGGTTCATTCCAACCCAGCAGCTGACCGTCGTGCGAAAAAGCAGGTTCGGCGCTGCAACCTGGACGATTAAAAGAGAGCACAACATCGCCAGTCGCGGCGTCGAACAGACGGACCAGGTTGTCGCATCCCGTCGCGGCGATGCGCTTGCCATCGGGAGTAAACGACAAACCGACGATATAGTTTCCAAATGGACCCGCATTGAAGATTGGCTTGTCCTCAGTCACTTCAAAGACGGCCAAAAACTTGTTGACGTTGCCACGAGTGGCACTCGCAATTCTCTTACCATCAGGGCTGAATTCCAGGCCCATCGTATAAGAAGCATGTCGCATCGAACGGACTTCTGCGCCGGTTCGCGAGTCGCGCAGCATGATGTCAAACATACCGCCTGTGGCCAGCATGTCCCCGGCCGGGCTGAACGCGAGCCCTTCACCAAAGTTATAGCGATCTCCTACAGCCGCGACCTTTTTCGGAGCATCGTCAGTCAACGACCAAAGCTGCAGTTCGGACTTACTTTCACCGACGAACGCGGAACCATCCGGAGCGGCAACGAGCTCTCTCACTGGCCACTCTTCCCCGAGCGAAACAGTCTGGAGAATTTCCCACGTGGCCGCATCCCAGACCAGCACTTCTCCGTTCTGGTGACCGGAAAAGAATCGCTTGCCGTCGTGACTGAATGTACCTGAGAATACCGTCGAAGACTGCGGATGCATTTTTACGGTCGAGTCCGACTCCGGCGAGGCCAAATCATGGATCCTCAATCCACCGTCTCGGCAGATAAAGACCAATTGCCGCGTCACGGGATTGAGAACCCCATAGCGAGTTTCGATTTCCGGCTTCGCGATTTTTCGGATCAGATCAGGAGCAGCCGCACCGTCCGCGGAGCCTTTCTCAGCGCGAGAAGTCAGATAGTCAAACTCAAAACTCCGCTGAGATTCTTCAGTCGATGCAAGCCGTTTCTTTGCCTCAGTGATTCGGCCAGCATCCAGGTCGGCCTGAATCCCGGTGGTCAAGCGAGCGTACACCGCAGACTTTTCGGCTGCTTTGCACGTAAAGTCCTGTCCAAGCATGAACACGGTGCAGATCGAAAAGTTCAAAACCGCGTGCCAACTCTTCGGGAAACCAAAACGAGGGTCGCGTGGCAGTCGGGTCATAGCATCAGCTCCTGGAAAAGCGAAAAAACGCTTTCCGGATTCTATCAAACATTCGAGCCAGGCTGCAATCTGGACGCATTCCGTCCATCGGCATCGGCCGAACCTGCTTTCCAGTCGCGTTTGTGGATAATTTCCAGAGCGGCGATGCGGTAGGCTTCGGCCATTGTCGGAAAGTTGAACGTGGCGTTGGCGAACGTATCAACGGACATCCTGCCGATAATCGCCATCTGCCCCAGGTGTACCAGTTCCGTGGCGCCGTCGCCGGCAATCTGAACACCCAGTATCTTGTCGCCCCGTTCATCCGCAACCAGTTTCAACAGACCCGACGTGGACGCCATAATGTGGGCGCGTGCGATCTGATCGAAGTGCACGCGCGATACCATCGGATTGCCGACAGTTCTGATGGCCTGATGCTCGGTCAGACCAACGGTCGCAATTTCCGGGATCGTGTAAATGCCCGCAGGCAGCGATCCGAGTCCGGCGTGCATTTTTCCTGACAGCGCATGACAGGCAGCTCGACGGCCCTGTTCCATGGACGACGAGGCAAGTGCCGGCGGACCGATCGTGTCTCCGGCGGCGTAGATATGTGAAACATTCGTCTGGCAGAAATCATTCACGATCAGCAGACCGCGATCTGACACCGCAAGTCCGGCTTTTTCGACCGCCAGCGTTTCAAGATTCGCGACGCGACCTAACGCCACAAACGCTTTGTCAGCCTTGATCACCTCGCCGGTCTTCAGTGTCGCTCGGACCGAGCTGATGCCGTCCCAATCAACGGATTCAATTTCACTGTTGCCTCGAAACTCGCCACCGTTCGCCTTCAACCGCATCACAAAGTAGTCGACGAGTTCCGGGTCGAGGAATCCCAGAGGCATTGGTGCTTTATCGAGTAGTGTGACCTTAACGCCAAGCGAGGCGAACGTCGAAGCATACTCACACGCAATCACACCGCCACCCAGAATAATGATGGACCGTGGCAGGTACGTCATGGAAAGAATAGAATCGCTGTCGAGCACGTTTTCGTGGTCCACGGCAACATTCGGCGGATTGCGCGGCCGTGAACCGGTGGCAATGATAATGTTTTCTGCGGTCACAAGCGATCGTACGCCCTTGACGTTTGAGATGGCGATTGTGTGGGGTGAGACGAACGCCGCGCGGCCATAGGCACGTTCCACGTTTGCCTGTTCCAGGAACCTGCGAGTCGTCTCCTGATGCGCGTGGACGACTTCATTCAGGCGCTTCATCAGGCTGCTGATGCTGAGTTCAGCGTCTCGGGTGATTTTGTAGACATCTCCGCTGCGGCGCTGAAACGCGGTCAGCGTCAGCGCCGTTTCACGCAGCGTTTTGCTGGGAATCGTGCCGTACTGCACGCAGGCTCCGCCGACCTGTGGCTCCTGTTCCACAATCAACACGCGCGCGCCGCGTTCTGCAGCTTCCAGCGCGGCATTTTGCCCTGCCGGACCGCTGCCGATGACGACCACATCAAAGTCATTTCTGGCTGCAATCATGTTGTTGAATCTACCCATTCCAGAATTTGGTTGCTGTTTTTCTGAATCGTGGCAAACTGTTCGGGATAAATGCTGAGCACTTCCAGCATCGGATGCGGCTGATCTTCTTCTGGTGGTGCAGCAATCGGATTCAGAATGCCGCATGCGAGAGACATCGCCAGATTCAGAGTTGCCGCCTGCATCGCACACGCGGGTGCCTCCGGCGGCGACAGTTGATACAGCACTGCCTCAGCCACACGTTGCGAAAGTTCCCATTGAAGGATCAGCTTTGCGGCGAACGAGACACGAGACTCATCGGCGACGCGCAACACATCCGCGTCACTGGCCACAAGTCCATGCGTTCGTCGCCGATCAGCAAGCGCCTGAAACAAAATGGGACGACCAACGTCGTGCAGCAATCCGGTCAGAAATGCTTCTTCGACATTCATCCGGCGGACGCGCGCAATTTCCTGAGCGAATGCGGCAGTTGCCAGAGAATGCCGAAATGACTGGCGAACGTGTGCTTCAAACTCCGGCACATCAAAGACGCGACACTTGCACGAGATCAGGACGACAATCTCACGCACCGCCAGGAGTCCCAGCCTGGCCACAGCCTGTTGGACCGACGAAACAGTGACTCCTGTGTTGTATCTCACCGAATTTGCGATTCGCAGCAGATGGCTGGTGAGTGACTGGTCGCGTTTGATCAGTGGTACGACGTCGCCGATGTTGCAATCGACATCGCCGGTCAGCTTCAATAGTTGTGCGGCAACTTCCGGCAATACAGGCAGTTCGCAATTTTCACCGTGTTGCAATGCAAGGACGGCTTCGTCGATTGTTTCCGACGGAATGGCCGGTTTTTGTCTGAGAGTCGCACTCATACTTCGCAATCCCGGTGACAGAGAGAACGGACCACGAATCCCCAATCGATGCGAACAGCCTGAAGTTGCGTCAATTCCAAAGGCACGCGGGGCAATGGCGATATCACACTGCGGTGCTTGCTGAATTTTCGGAACATGCGGGTCGCATGAATTGCTCACGTCGCCAGGCGTTGTTACTGTAGTGACCGTTCGCGGATGTGCGTCCCTTGCCAGTCCACTCATCGCTGACGCCTGTCCGTCCCGTCATGCTCTACTGTAGTATCCTTTCACCGAGACAGGAGCCAGGATTATGGGAAGCGTTACCGATATTCTGAACCAGAAGCAGAGGCATTCTCTGCAATCGACTCATCCACACGAAACGGTGTTGTCGGCGACTCAGAAAATGAACGAGCACAGCATTGGTGCGTTGCTCGTGATCGATGATGAAGAAAATCTGGTGGGCATCTTCACCGAACGCGACGTACTGCGGCGCGTCGTGGCGGTGGAACGAGCACCATCGAGGGTCCAGGTAAGAGAAGTCATGACCAGCGAAGTCGCCTGCTGCCGGCCCGAGACGTCGATCGATGAAGCTCGCAGTATTTTCCGCCAGTACCGCATTCGACATCTTCCGGTCGTGGATGACAGCGGCAAAGTCCAGGGTCTGATCTCCATCGGTGACCTGAATGCTCATCACAGCAATCACCAGGAAGTGACGATCCACTTTCTTAACGAGTACATGCTCGGGCGCACGTGAGGTGAACTAAAACCTCCGTTTATGTCGGTAATAGACTTCCAGCGTGAGCAGCGACAGCGATGTTGCGTAGACTCGTCCGCCAGCACCATCATGTCCGCCCTGCGGAGCCCAGCTGCCGGATTCGTGACCTTCAGTGGATTGCGAATCAATCAGCAAATCTCGCATGACAGGATTCCATTCCTCCCACGGCTCACCGCCATAATGATGCAGAACCTGAGTCGCGTAGTACCAATAGTAAAGTTCACCGCCAGGTTGCGGCGGATGCGAAAGCAGATACCGGACTCCGGCCTCGAGTCCCGGACGCTTTGAATTCCAGGATGTGTAGATGCGGCACAGCAAGCCTTCGGCGGTCATCGCATCGGAGCCTCCGCCACCTGGCATGTATCGGTAACCACTTCCCTTCTTGTCGGTCTGCACAGAATCCAGAAACGCCGATACTTTCGTCATGACACCTTTGGGAACCTGCAGACCTCCCTGTTGAGCACTTCTCAGGGCGATCACCTGCCAGCCGGTCACACTGGTGTCGCCCGCCTGACCGGGCTGATATCTCCAGCCTCCCCCGGCATGCTGAGCTTTTAC
>Ga0105046_10001249_pt1 | contig 38801 bp, 36 predicted proteins | sample MAT03_FD_78385 | JGI IMG/M metagenome (GOLD analysis project Ga0105046, IMG submission 78385) | Freshwater microbial communities from Lake Fryxell liftoff mats and glacier meltwater in Antarctica - MAT-03 (megahit assembly) | ecosystem: Environmental > Aquatic > Freshwater > Ice > Liftoff... | reverse complement strand
CAAGACGAGCAAGAAGGCACTGCCTTTGCACAGCAGTGCGACCGCCGCCGCCACGGCGAAGATCACCCCATGGCGCGGCGTGCGTTCGTCAATCCATCGCTGACAGCACAGCGTCGCCACAATGATCGCAATGCCGGTCACGACATCGGAACCGATTTCGAGCAGCGAGTCCACGTGAATCGGGAGGAGCACCGTCACAACACCCGCCGTCACGGCCATCGACCACCGGAGGCCCTCCCGTCGACAGAGCAGCACCGTGAGCGACGCAAACGTTGCCGAAAGAAGCGAGGACAGCGCCAGCACCGAAACGCGACTGACTCCAGTCACCACATACCAAACGCCCTGCACGAAAAAGTACACGGGTGGCCAGTGCCCAATCGCCACCTTGGGGTAGCTGTCGGCATAGTGCTGGGCGAAGGCGAGTGGCGACGTCCCCTGCCAGAGCGGACCGGCTAGATACTCGCGCACCATGATTCCGCTCACGATGTATGCCGCCTCGTCGGGACCGGAGAACTCCGCATGGAGTGCGCCGGCGGCGGCGTACACGCCCATCAGGAGCGCCCAGATGACAGCACCGAACGAGGCATAGAGGTGCCACGTTCGCGGACGTCCCTGTGCAGGCGTGTTGACGTATTGTCTCACCGCGCGAGGTTAATGCTTCGCCCACGCTCCGGCAATGGCACTGCAACTGTCGCGGCAATGCGCCGCGAGCCTTCATTCAACATGGATGCACCATGCCGCAGCGAGCCATCGGCAATCCGCCTTTCCAGCAGCTCCAGATCACCGGCGTCGATCCCCAACATCGGAGCGGGCGTGTGCGATCCGTTGGTCATCGAGTTGCCGCGTGGAAGGCTCGAGCACACGCTCGTACACCTGAAGAATGTGGTCCACAAACTGTTCTTGACCATATTCGGCCATGGCTACGTCATGACCCGTGTTTCCCCACTCCGTGGCCACCGAACGATCGGACAACACTCGATGCAGCGCGTTGGCTAGCGCCGTCACCTCGCCCGGCGGCACCAACAGACCCGTGGCCTCGTTTCGCACGATTTCGGCTAATCCACCAGACGCCGAAGCAACGACTGCCGCTCCCCGCATCATCGCCTCAATTGCTACCAGTCCGAACGGTTCCGCCCACAGGGACGGCACCACTTGCACCCATGCCTTGCTGGCAATCATCTCCGCCTGTACCCGCAACTGCGCGCCGTGAAAACGCACAACCTTCGCGAGGCCGAGCGAGTGACTCATCGCTTCGAGCGGTGCACGCTCTACCCCGTCACCGACAACATCGAGTGACGCGTATGGCAGCCGTGCGTGCAGCCGCGCGAAGGCTCGCAGCAGCACGTCCACGCCTTTCGCCTTCACCAGTCGCCCAACGAACACCGCCACGGGCGCGTCGGCCAGCGCCGTCCTGGGTGATTCTTCCGGAATGCCGTAGGGCACCACGGTGATCCCCGTGATTCCATCATCGCCGAGTTGCTGTGCGGTCGCACTGCTGTTGGCGATAATCGCGCGAAACACGCCGCGCCATCGGCGCAGCAGCAGTCTTTGCGCCATCAACGGCAACCAATCGCGGATCGGTACGCATCCAGACGACATGCACACCACGCCGGCGCGCGCGGAACAGGCTGCTCCACTCGGCAAATGTTTGAGGCCGGTCGGGCACACGGCGCGGTACCATTCTGCGTGATACACCGATGGCACACCGCGCAACACCGGCAGAATCAACGGTGACAGCTGCGTCTCATAGATCTTCACATGCACGATGTCGGGCTTGAAGTCGTCGATCGCTTGGCGAAGCGCGGCCGCCGCCCACGGATTAGCCGCCTGTAACGCCGTTCGCCAACGCGAGAGCGTGCCGCGACACGCATAGTCTGGACGCAGTGGCGAATCAACCGGCAGAGTGGCAAGCCCCGCCGTGCTCGTGAAGCGGCGCACGCAGTGTCCACGTCGTCGCATCGTGTCGGCCAGCGTGGCATTTGCCACCTGTGCACCGCCGTACGGCGGCGCGTAATCATCCACAAGCAGGATGCGCCGAGACTTATCCATCGCCGTGACCTCCACCGATTGTGAGATGGAGGCCAGGCACCGGCGTGCCCTGCGCCGCCGCGTAGGACGCTACCAACAGCACCGCGGTCACCCGTATCGCCGGTATGCTGGATGCTGTACGCGGATGCGCTGCACGGGCCACGGCGACACCGGGCATGCTGACCAACGGGAAAGGTTCATGTCGAGGGCGATCGCCCTGCAGCCGATTATGCCGACACACGCGTACCACCGGTTCGACGACCGGAATCCGGGGCGGCGCGCTCCGCATCCTGTAGGCATCGACGGAATGCACGACGGCGACCCCCATGCCCCCGACGTGCCAGTCCTTCGCAGATGGCCTGCGCGAGGACGGCGTCACCACCGCAGTGAATCGGCGGGTCGGAGGTCGAGACGTGGCAGAATCGCAGATTGTGAGGACTGTCGAAGATGACGACCGCGGCCAAGTCCAGTATACGACGCGAACCTCCGTTGGGCGAGCGTGCGGGTGTTGCCTTGCGGGTTGGAAGGGGTCGCCACTTCGTTGCACACTCGCGTTACCTTCCCCACTTACGGTGCGAAGCCTCGCGGAAGCGGAAGCGGAAGCGGAAGCGGATCGGTCCAGCATGAGTGGTAAGGATCTGGGACCCGTTCGTCTCGGGAGGTTCTTTCACTCGCAAGATTCCGGAGTCAGATGTGTCATCAGAACGGATCGGGGTTGGCCTCATCGGTTGCGGATGGATTTCCGAGATTGCGCATCTTCCGAACCTTCTCGACAGCCCCCGGGGACGGATCATCGCACTCGCAGACCTCTCTGACGCCGGGCGCGCCAAGGCGATGCGAAGGGCGCCCGGCGCACGCGCGTACCCCGATGCGGCCGGGCTTCTTGCCAACCCAGCGGTGGAGGCAGTGATAATCGCCACCCCGCCGTCAGTCGGGTCGTCACTGGCGGTAGCCGCGTTCACCGCGGGCAAGCACGTTTATCTGGAAAAACCCGGCGCCATCTCGCTCGATGCAGCGAAGACGATTCGCGCTGCTTGGCTGTCCTCGGGTAAGGTCGGCATGATCGGCTACAACTTCCGTCGTCACGTCGCTATTGAGTCCGCGCTTGCCCGCGTCCGAGCAGGCCAGATCGGCGATCTCGTGTCGATCCAATCGGTGTTTTCCTGGGCGGCTGGCGAAGACGGCGGCTGGCGGACGGAAAGGGGGTCTGGCGGCGTACTGATCGATCTCGCTAGCCACCATATCGATCTCGCGGCTTACTTCGCGCGGTCTGGCGTGAGGGAAAGTTATGTCGTGGTGCGGTCTGTGCAGCGACCCGATGATACCGCCGACCTTACGCTCCATTTCGCCTGCGGAACAGTGGCGGGCATTCATGTTTCCTCGTGCGAAGGGCGTAACGCGAACTTTTTGCGGCTTTACGGGCGAGAGGGGCATCTGGAGATCGATCTTACGGCGCAGGGCCGTACGAGGGTGCTGAAGGGCGACCCGCCGCGTAGCCGTGCCGCTCGGTTTGGGGTTGCCTTACGCGGCCTTGATCTCACCGGACTTGTCAGCTCGGGCGCAGAGCGGTCGTTCGCAAGGTTGCTGGACGATTTCCTTGCCGCCTGCCAAGAGGGACAGCAAGCATCCCCCTCGATCGACGACGCGGTGGCGGTTCACGCGACGCTCGATCGCGCCCGCGCCCGCATGGCGCCGCTTCGTTTTGGAGCGGACCGCGAGGACCCGACACTTTGAAGAAGCGACCCGTCGTCTGGCACGTTGGCTCAACGGCTACGACGGTCGACGATATGGCGGTTACGCTCGCTCTTGTCATTACGATCTGGCTTCAGTCACTCGCTCATACCGCGGGCGAGACTGCGAACTATTTTTTTGGCCCGCGCGAAGAGTTCGACTTCGTCGATCTGGAAGAGTTCATGATCCTTGAGCGGCTGGGCGGGATGCTTCTTGGCGATTCACGTATCGCTGGGTTCGTGGCGGCTGCGCTCCCAATCGTCCCTGGCGCCTGACAGGAAGCCGCATTTTGTCCCATCCGTTGCCCGCTCTCACCATCGTCATCGTCACCCTCGGAGGGATCGCTGAACTCGCGGTGCCGCTTCCGGGCCTGCTGTCGCAGACCATTGCCAAGCGGATCGAGCTGGTCATCGTCGCAGCGGACGGAACGGTCTCGAGCGCTGATCTCGCGTCCCTGAATGGCTTCCATTCGGTCCGATGCGTGTCGCTTGCGCAGATCGGCAATCGGGCCTCGGATGCCGCAGCGGGCGTCGCTGTCGCCTCGGCACCCTTTGTCGGATTACATGAGAATCACACCCGCGCCGAACCGTATACGTACGAACGGCTGCTCGCGGCCTTCCAGCCGATGGATGCAGCCCTCGCGCCGGTTTTCTATCCTGCGAACGGCGAAATGTCCTGGGGTGTGGCGATGGCCTCCATCGCTCACGCCGAGGCCGCGCCGCCGAACGACGACGGCGCAAAGAGTGCGCTCGTACTGCATCACGCCGTCTACCGGACTAATCTGGTCAAACCTTTTGGCAAGACGCTGCGTAACGAGCCGAAGGTGCAGTCCGAGCTCCTCGCCGCCGGCCACGCGTTACGCTACGTTCCGCAGACAGTGGTTTGGCATCTGAACGAAGCGCGCCCGAACCGTGTCCTTTCTGACAGCTTCGCCTTGGGTCGCGCGTTCGGCTACTCGAGGAGCCGCACCATCGGCCTGCCCGAGCGCGCGGGACGGGCGCTTCTGGTACCAGCAATCGTTGGCCTGACACTGCTCCGCGCATTTGGCGCCGCACGCCGGATGGCGATCGACCCGTTTGCCCTGCTCCGCGCGACCCCGCCCGTCGCGCTTGCCGCGACCGCCTTCGCGATGGGCGAGGTTCGTGGCTATTTTGATCGGCAGAGCGCTTGGACGGCCTTGCGAGAGCTTCACGAGTTCCACGTACGCGGGCGGCTTGCCGGACGGGCACCGGCCGCGCTCTGGCTGTCCGAGGCGATAGCCGCGATGCCGGACGGCGCGCCGTGACGCGCGCGCTGGTGACCGGCGGCAGCGGCTACATTGGTCGTCGCCTTATCTCCGTTCTGGTCGCGCGGGGCACGGAGGTGCGCGCGACGGCGCGGTCGCAATCGTCGGCCGACGATCTGCGCGCTCTCGGGGCGGATGTCGTTCCTTGGTCGCTCGAGGATGCCCGAGTTCCTGCCCACCTGTTTCGCGCTGTTGGCACGTTGTACCATCTCGCTGCGCCGCGCCGGAGCTTCGACCCGGTGCGGGGTAGCGCCCGAAGGCCGGGCGATCCTGCGCTGCGCGAAGGGACGCGCCGGATCGCAGAGGCTCTCGCCAAGAGCGACGCTGCGCGCATGATCATGACCAGCAGCTATACGGTCTATGGCAAAGTGTGGGGCGAGGCGGACGAATCTGCACCGATGCAGGGCACGACGCCCTACGCCCTGGCGCGACTTGGCGCCGAGGCGGATTGCAGGACGGCGCTGGCCGACACTCCCTCGCGGCTCGTAGTTGCCCGATTGACGGAAACCTTCGGGCCGGGCAGTCCCGGCCAAATGGGTGTTCTGACCAAGATCGTCGCGGGACGGTTCCGGCTGATCGGCAATGGGCGCATTCCACACCACATGAGCACGGCGGATGACACGGTGGCAGGGCTCCTGAGATGCGGGGACCAGCCAGCCGCTGGAGGACGAACGTTGAACATCGGGTCGCCGCCGCGCTCTTTACGCGACTTTGTTGCTGCGGCATCGGCGGGCATCGACTGTCCGCTAAGGGATACACCATGGGCCGGGCTCCCAGCCACACTGTTGCTGCAGCTACTGCGGTCTAAACTGCGGAAGCGCGCCCTCGTACCTCGGATTCACGAGATGCTCGACTATCAACTCCGACCGCGCGCATTTCCGATAACACTGTCAGTCAGACTTTTGGGGGACTATGCCGTCTCTGATTTCGATGGCATCGCCGCTCTAAGCGCCCAATTCGTAGCCGCCCGGCGGTAGCACGAGAAACGCACCGCTGAACAGCATATATTCGGTGCGTTTCACGAGCGAAACGCTCACACCGTCGTACCGAACCAGCGACCCACCAGCGCCGATGCACCCATCGCCAACGCACCCCAGAAGGTGACGCGCGCCGCCCCTCGCCAGACCGACGCGCCACCAACACGCGCGGCGAGCGCACCCAAAACGGCGAGCAAGAGCAGTGCACTGCCCGTGACAGCTGCCGAAAGCTGCACGCGCGGGACGAACGTTGCCACCAACACGGGAAGCACCGCACCAGCAGCGAACGACAGCGCCGACGCGAGCGACGCCTGAATGGGCCGAGCTGCAGTGAACTCGGAAAGCCCGAGTTCTTCTCGCGCGTGCACAGCGAGTGCGTCCTTCGCCATCAACTGGTCGGCGACCTGGACGGCAAGGTCGCTCGAGAGTCCACGCCCCTCATAAATGCCGGCGAGTTCGTGGCGCTCTCCTTCGTAATCGCTCTCCAGCTCCTTTCGCTCGCGCGCAAGATCCGCTTGTTCGGTATCGGACTGCGAACTCACCGAGACATACTCGCCGGCGGCCATCGACATTGCGCCGGCCACCACACCGGCGACGCCGGCAATCAAGATCGCAGGACGATCGGTGCCCGAGGCGGCGACGCCGACCACCAAACTCGCCGTCGAAATCAGCCCGTCGTTGGCGCCCAACACGGCCGCGCGGAGCCAGCCGATGTGCGCGGTGCGATGGCGTTCAGAGTGTCGCATGGGTCTCCGCAGGAGTTCGCTGTGACAGCGGCGGGACGGCCGGGCGATCCCACGCGGTCATCGATCATCCCCGTCGCCGCTTTTGGATGTTGGGATAGTCCCCAACGCACCTGCCGAAGTGTAGGCGCTCGCCGCGCCATGTGTGTAGACCAACGCACCACCGGAGTGCCCCACGCGATACCCCATCACCAGGATTCCAACGGAGCCCGCCGTTGCGAGGAGTCGAGCAGACCCGCCAACCCCGCCCTTGAGCAACCCAGCCGCGGCCACAGCGAGGACGCCCACTGAGAACCACAGGAACTGCTCGGCCGCCTCCTCATGTGTCTCCACCGCAGCCTCTGGAACGACCTTCTCGACCTTCTCGGACTCGTCCTCTCCCGTTTCCATCGAAGCCCATGCGCTCAGCGAAAGGGAAGCGAACATGGCGACGGCGACAGCCCAGGTCCGCCACGTCGAAGCCGCACGACGCATCGTAACAAGCGCCACGACGGCGAAGATGGGCACCAGCACAGCCAGTGCCATCGGCAAATGCACCACCGCCGGGTGAAGTGGTGACGGAATGATCGACGCGAGAATCCCAGACATAGTCGGCTCCTAAGAAGGGTGATTGGCCAGTCCTGCACCCCCAACCTGTCCGAACTGGAGCCCTTTGCGTATCCGACACATGTGCGAAACCGCAGGATTGTACATTTGTGAGTCTGCCCGCAGACGGCAAACGACCGCTGCGGTTCCTGTCAATCGCCAAATTACCGCCCGCCACGTGAGTGCAGAGCCTGACGCGGATAACGACCGCATGCTTCGCGGCCTCGTCCTGGTCGTGCTTGGGACGGTGGTGATCGGCGGCGCGCTCGACTTGTACATGGACGCGCCCCGAGACTGGCTGTCCGTGCACGTGCTCGCCGAGTTCGCGCTGATGGTCGTGAGCTGTACCACCGGCCTCCTTTTATGGCGCGCCTGGACAAGCGAGACCTCAGCTCGGATCGCGACCGCGCGTTCACTTGCGCAGGTGGAAGAAGATCGGCGGATGTGGCGACAACGGGCCGAAGTGCCGCTCAAGGGGCTTCGGCAGGCAATCGACGCGCAGTTTGACACGTGGGGGCTCACGCCAACGGAGCGCGAGGTGGCGTTGCTTCTCTTAAAAGGCGCGGGCCATAAGCAGATCGCGGCAGCGACGCAGCGCAGCGCGAGTACGGTTCGGCAGCACGCGGTGGCGGTGTATAGCAAGTCGGGTCAGGAAGGTCGGGCGGAGCTCGCGGCGTTCTTTCTCGAAGGCATGCTGCAACCTCAGGTTCAGCCCGAGCGCTGAGTCTGCGGAGGCGCACGTCGGGGATTGGCCGCCCTGCCCCCCAACGGTAACTTGCAGCTCTCTCCCGTTTCCACCTGCATACGCCTTTGGAGCCACGTTGTGATAGCTGATGCGTCCGCCGCCGCGCCGCGAACACCGGTGGTCGGTGTGGTTATGGGGAGCGTGAGTGACTACGAGACGCTCGCACCCGCCTGCGAGATCCTCGCCGAACTGGACATCCCTTATGAGGCGCAGGTGGTGTCGGCTCATCGTACGCCCGATTGGCTGTTTGCCTACGCGGAGCAGGCGCAGGGGCGCGGCCTCCGCGCCATCATCGCGGGAGCAGGCGGCGCGGCACACCTCCCCGGAATGCTTGCGTCGAAGACGCTGGTCCCCGTGCTGGGTGTTCCGGTGAACGCCACCTCGCTGAACGGGCTCGATGCGTTACTGAGCATTGTGCAGATGCCGGCCGGCGTACCGGTCGCGACCTTCGCGATCGGCAAGCCCGGCGCCGCCAACGCGGCGTTGTTTGCTGCGCAGCTGTTGGCGGTGCAGGATGTCAGGTTGCTGGAGCGTCTCACGTCGCGTCGCGCGCAGAAGGCCGAAGACGCGCTGAGTCGACCGCTCACTGCACCGAATGCGATCGCTCACGACGCACGCCCGTGAGTAGCCATCAGCCATTACACGCGCCCATCCTTCCGGGAGCCACCATCGGGTTTCTCGGCGGCGGACAACTTGGTCGCATGACGGCGATGGCCGCGCGCTCGATGGGATACGACGTCCATGTGCTGGATCCGGAGTCTTCCTGTGCCACGCGAGCCATCGCCTCGCGCGTGATCACCGCCTCATTTAACGACGTGGCAGCCGCTGTCGATCTCGCGAAGCACTGTGATGTGATCACGCTGGAGATTGAACAGATCCATCCCGAGGTGCTCGCCGCTGCTGCGGAGCACGCGCCTGTCCGTCCCGGTCGCGACCCCGTGTACATCATTCAGGAACGCATCCGCCAAAAAGAATGGCTGCAGCAGCAGGGTGTCCCACTGGGTGCGTTTCGGACGGCCGATTCGGCCGAGGCTTTGGCAGATGCGGTTCAAGCCTTCGGACCGTCAATCGCCAAGTCCACGCACGGCGGCTACGACGGCCGTGGTCAGGCGCGCCTCACAAAGCCAGAGCAATCGGCCGATGCGTGGCGAGCGCTCGGCGAGCGCACCTGCCTGGTCGAGCAGCGCGTCGATATCGATTACGAAATCAGTGTGCTCGTTGCACGAAGCCCTTCCGGGCAGTGCGCCGTGTATCCGCCGTCACGTAATCACCACACCAACGGCATTCTGACGTGGGCCGTTGCACCGGCACTGATTACCGACAGCATGTGTTCCAAGGCCCAAGCGCTCGCGCAGTCGATCGCGGAGCATCTCGGGATCGTGGGACTGTTGGCTGTCGAGTGTTTTGTCACGCGAGACGGCGAGTTGCTGGTCAATGAACTGGCACCGCGTCCGCACAATACCTATCACCATAGCGAACGCGGGTTCGCGACCAGCCAGTTTGAACAGCTCGTGCGCGCGATCTGTGATTTGCCGCTGGGGCGCACCGACCTGCTTGCACCTTCTGCGATCGTCAACCTGCTCGGCGATGTGTGGCTGCAGGAAGCGCCTCCCAACATCCCGCACGCGCTCCAAGTCCCTGGCTCCCGCTTGCATTTGTACGGGAAGGCCGGAGCGCGCGTGGGCCGCAAGATGGGACACCTGTCAGCGGTAGGCGACAGCGCGGAATCGGCCTTGCACCGCGTCCTTGAGAGCTATCGTCGGCTGTCGCCGGAAACCACTGGCGCCTTCGATGTGCACGACCCAGTGCTCACTGTTCCAACCCACTGATTTTTCGCCCGTCGGCATCGCGGTACCGCGATGCGCGCTCAACCACTCACCACTCCTTCTCATGTTTCCTCGCGATTTCTACGAGATCCTGCACATTATCGGCATTGCCATGCTCTTTGTCGCTATCGGCGGCGTTGCCGTGCACGCCGCGAACGGAGGGACCAAGGCCACGAGTAGCACACGCGGATGGATGGGATCGATGCATGGAATTGGTGCCCTGCTGATCTTGACCGGCGGCTTCGGCATGTTGGCGCGCATGGGGTTGGTGCGCGGCGCGTTTCCCGGTTGGCTGTGGGGGAAAATCATCATCTGGACCATCTTGAGCGCCATCGTACTGCTGCCATACCGCAATGCGTCGTTGGCGCGCCCGTTCCTGCTCCTGCTGCCGTTGTTGGCTGGCGCGGCCGTCTACCTCGCGCTGTACAAGCCGTTTTAGCGTCGTGGAACACGAAGTCGAGCATGGACTTCGCAGGAGCACTTGACGTTTGCACGCGATCTACCGATACTGCGCGGTGCGCGGCGATTTCCCGATTTGACGGGCCGTGCACCAGTGCCACCGGCACTGAACTTCCGTCTAAGTCGTGGCCTGAACGGCCTGCGACGAGTAATCGGCGCGGGCCGTTTTCCGTTGTCGGTACGCGAATGCAGGTGGTGCAGCATGCGTCGCACCGCCCGCGCAGTCCGTCGCTCACCTGCTTCAAAAAAACCTGAGACAACGGCGTTTCTCGCGAGACGCCCGTGGTGATTTGCCGCCGATTGCCGCCACGCAAAACAAGGAGCTAAACCGCGACTGCGCATCCTGCGCAGCGAGCGTTGGCGGCACTCAACCTTTTGGAGAGTGCCAATCATGTCGACCCAACCGTCAGTCGCCAGCCCCAGTGCGCCACGCGTCACCCCGTCCGTGCCGCGCGCGGAAACGATCGCCCTGCACGCGGGACAGGAGCAACCAGACTCCGCGACCGGCGCACGCGCCGTCCCCATCTACGCCACCAGCTCGTTCGTGTTCGAGAGCCCCGAGCACGCGGCGGATCTGTTCGGGTTACGCGCCTTCGGGAATATCTATTCTCGCCTCACCAACCCCACCGTGGACGTCTTTGAGAAACGCATCGCCGCGCTTGAGGGCGGTGTCGCCGCGGTGGCGGTGGCCAGCGGACAGGCCGCGCAAACATTGGCGCTGCTGAACCTGGCCGAAGCGGGCGATAACATCGTCGCATCGCAGTCGCTGTATGGCGGTACCGTGGCACTCCTCACGCATACCCTTCCCAGGCTTGGCATCCGCACGCGATTCGTCGACATCCACGATCACCGCGCAGTGGCGGCGGCGATCGATGCCAACACACGCGCCATCTACGTCGAGACCGTTGGCAACCCTGCGCTCGATGTGCCGGATCTCGAGGCGTTGTCGCGCCTGGCGCACGAGTTCAGCCTGCCACTCGTTGTCGACAATACGTTTGCCCCCATCCTCACGCGCCCTATCGATCACGGTGCCGACATCGTGCTGCACAGTGCCACCAAATGGATTGGCGGCCATGGCACCGCGATTGGCGGCGTGATCGTTGATGCGGGTCGCTTTGATTGGCGTGCCACATCGCGCTTCCAGAAGTTCTTCGTGGATCCGGAACCGGCCTATCACGGCCTTCGCTTTGCCGAAGCCTTCGGCAATGTGAATGGGGCGAACATCGCGTACGCCGTCAGACTCCGTGTGCTGCTGCTGCGGGATATTGGCGCGTCGCTGTCACCGTTTCATGCGTTTCTCTTCCTGCAGGGCCTCGAGACACTCCCGTTGCGCATTCGCCAACATAGCGCGAATGCGTTGGCCGTTGCCGAGTTCTTGTCGGCGCATCCCGCGGTCGCGTGGGTCCGGTATCCCGGACTTGCCACGCACCCCACGGCGAGCCACGCCCAGCGCTACCTGCATGGCGGCTTTGGTGGTGTGTTGACCTTCGGCGTGCACGGCGGCGAGGAGGCCGCGAAGCGATTTATCCGCGAAACGACCCTCTTCTCGTTGTTGGCGAACGTCGGTGATGCCAAGAGCCTCGTGATTCACCCGTGGAGCACGACCCACGAACAGCTGAGCGACGTTGAGCGTCGGAACGCCGGCGTCACCGCTGACCTGATACGGTTGTCGATTGGCCTTGAGCACCTCGACGATCTGCTCAACGATCTCGATCAGGCGCTCGCGAAGGCCGTTGCCTTTGCGCCGTCACGCATCCCTGTGTCCTCGCCAACTCTTACCACGAGCGCCGCATGAGCGACACGCACACTCGACTGTCCCACCCCAAAGCAACCGCAGCTGCGGCAACGGCCTCGCGTAGTCCTGGCCCTCCCGCATGGCCGGTACGTGATGAGATCCTGACGCTCAACGATATCACGCTCGAACAGGGTGCGACGTTTACGAGTCTTCGAGTACACATGCGACTGGAGGGCGAGATCGCGGAGGCGCGCGATAACGTGGTGTTGATCGTCCATGCGCTGACCGGTGACGTCAAAGCCACCACGTGGTGGCGCGGCGTCGTGGAGCATGGCGGAGCGATAGACCCAGCGAAACACGCCGTGCTCACCGCCAACCTGCTGGGCGGGTGCGATGGGACCGACGGCCCGCGCGTCGGTGACACAAGCGAGTTCCCGCGATTCACGACGCGTGATCACGCGCTGGTGCTAGCGCACGTGCTTGACGCGCTGCAGGTCGGCGCGCCCTTGTTGGTCTGCGGTGGCTCACTCGGTGGACAAGTGGCGCTCGAGTTCGCGGCCAGCTTCCCGGAACGCGTTCGGTCTGTGGTAGTACTGGCCGCTCCGGCATCCCAGACGGCGCAAGGTCTGGCATGGAATGCCATCATGCGCCGAGCCATCGAGGTGGGCGGCCCCACCGATGGACTGGCCTTGGCGCGAATGGTGGGCATGCTGAGCTACCGCACGCCAGAGGGGCTAGAACGTCGTTTTGGTCGTGCGCGCACCAACAACGGTGCGTTCGCTGTGAACGAATGGCTGGATGTTCACGGCCAGAAGTTGATCGCGCGCTTCGATGCATCAAGCTATGTCGCATTGCTGAGCGCTATGGATGAACACGACGTTGGCCGTGGGCGCGGCGGTGTGGCGTCAGCGCTTCGAGGGCTTGGGCCACGCCTGACAGGCGTCGGCGTGATTGGCGATCTGCTGTATCCGGCCGACAGCGTTCGCGAGTGGACGCAGTCGGCCGCCGCACACTACGTCGAGTTGCCGTCGGTACACGGGCACGATGCCTTCTTGCTGGAGACGACGCGGGTCAGTCAGATCCTGCGCGACGCGATCGCGCGTGCACAACACGACAGCGGGAGGTCAGACATCGTTGCATCAGATACCCATGTGCTTGTCGCGACACGCACGTCAGTGTCGGCACATGGTGCACCGGTGTCGGGCGCGCCACCGCTCCGCATTGCGCTTGCCGGGTGCGGACACGTTGGCGGTGGTCTACTCTCGTTACTCAGCGAACAGTCCGATCCACCGTCTCAAGCACCATCGCACGCACCATTTCACGTCGGCCCGTCCGCTCGCGTGCACCGGATCCTGGTCCGTGACGCCGCGCGCGAACGCCCACTGCTGTCGCACGCCATCACGCGTGGGATCGCGGCCCCACAGGCGCGCACCACCGACGTATCGCAAATGTTCGACGACGACACCGATGTTTTCGTCGAATTGATTGGTGGCACGACCACCGCACGCACACTCGTCGAAGCGGCACTGCGTCGCGGTATTCGCGTCGTCACCGCGAACAAAGCGCTCCTTGCCGCGTGCGGACCACAGCTCCAGGCCCTGGCAAACGCCAACGGAACACGACTGGACTTCGAGGGAGCGGTCGCTGGGGCGATCCCGGTGGTGCGCTGCCTGCGGAGCGGCGCCGCCGGCGTAGGCGTCACCGGATTTTGCGGCATCCTCAACGGCACATCCAATTTTGTCCTCGATCGACTGCGCGCCGGCGCGTCGTTGGCCAGCGCGATCGCGGAGGCCCAGCAGCGAGGATTCGCCGAGGCGGATCCGACGCGCGATCTCTCAGGTGAAGATGCCGAAGACAAGCTACGTGTACTCGCCTGGCTCGCCTTTGGCGTTGACCCTGCCTCGCTCCTGGTGGTCAGGCGCGGCATCGACGAAACGACCGCCACGTGGGCGGCCCAGGTGGCCACAGAAGGCGACGCGGTAAAGGTGCTGGCGCGATGCGGCTACGACGAACACGGTCGGCTCGTCGCCAGCGTCGAGCCAACCCGCGTCGCGGGCAACGATCCGTGGGCATTGGTGCGCAACGCTGACAACCGCATTGTGATCGACAGTGCGTCTGCCGGGTCGCTCGTGTTTCATGGACCGGGCGCTGGTGGCCGCGCGACGGCAGGCGCGGTGCTTGGTGATCTGCTTGGTCAACGTCTGTAGGTACGCCACGGAAGCACACGACGAGCACACGACGAGCGCACGACGAGCGCACGACGAGCACGCGGTTCGCGCTACCCACGCTATCGAGGCGCGCGAACGCCTCTCGCCTGCAGCAGCATCCGAACAGAATCAACCGGCAGCGGCATGACCCGTCCAGCACGGCTCTGCACGGGAGTGGCCATGAGCAAGGCATTGTACAGCGCCTCTTCAGTGGCTTCGGTCACGGCCTGAAAGGCGGCGGACATCGCGTCGTTTCCCAATTCCTGCACCGATATCAGCACGGCCTCGGGATTTCGTCGCACCGACGGTGCGGTCGAGAACGCAATGACATAGTCACCCGAACCGTTTGACGCACTCGATCCCGTTCGCGCCAACCCCATCACGGCGCGTGCGGCCAAGCGCTGCAGGTTTCTCGACAGCAGTGGTGCGTCGGTCGCAATGACAATCATGCACGAGCCATCACCGCGTTCTGCGCCGTCGTCGCCCTGCCCTTCACTGCCGCCACGTCGCCCACGTTCGACGTCGCGTTGAAATGCATAACGCCCGAGTAGCTGCCCGATTGGCACGCCGGCCATTTGCAACACGCCACCGTAGTTGCCTTGCACCAACACGCCCACGGTATAACCACCGAGTGATGCGGGCAAAACGCGCGAGGAGGTGCCAATCCCACCTTTCCAACCGAACATGACCGTGCCGTGCCCCGCGCCCACGCTGCCTTCCGCGACAACACCAGTGTCGGCCATCTCGAGTGCCTGAACAACGGCAGTGCGGATGCCGGGCCGCAAGCGCGTGCCGTTCAGTGCCCCGTCGTTGGTTTCGCCCACCACGGGATTGATGGAGCGCACCGACGCGTTCTCCGGACGCCGGAGCATCCACTGTGCAAGCGCGTCGCCGGCCTCCCAAATGCACAGCGTGCACGTGAGCACAACGGGGGTTTCCAACTCGCCAAGTTCACGCAGTTGCGTAGCGCCAAGCAGCTTGCCAAACCCGTTGCCGACATGAAGCGCCGCGGGCACCCGATCGCGGAACAGATCGCCACCATGAGGAAGAATGGCCGTCACGCCGGTGCGAAGCGAATCACCAACACTCAGCGTCACCTGCCCCACGCGCACTCCAGCCACGTCAGTGATGGCATTGCGGGCGCCGGGCGAAAAGACGCCTGGTGAAAGCCCAAGTGCGCGCGCGCGCGTAGGCTGAGCGAAAGGCTCGGTAGGGCGCGCCACCAGCAGCGCCGCAGCCACAAGAGCGAGGACCACCCGTTTGTTTGGCATCCGGCAAACGTATCGCTTCTCGTCTTCTGGTGCAGCGGACATATTCGACGCATGGGACACCGGCCACTCTACGGTCACGACGCTCTACGCGAACGCCTCGCCGCCTCCTGGCACGCCGGTCGCCTGCCGGCCAGCATGCTCCTCGTCGGGCGACGCGGGGTCGGCAAGCAGCGGCTGGCACTCTGGCTTGGCCAGCTGCTGCTCTGCGAGCGCGCCGCCGCAGAGCAGCTGGCTGAACCGTGCGGAGGATGCCAACACTGTCGGTACGCCGATCGAGCCGTGCACCCCGACCTGCACTGGTTCTTCCCTCGACCGCGATTGAAGGACAGCGACCCCTCGGCGGATGACATCAAAGCCGATCTGGCCGAGACCATCGCCGAGCGAATGTCTGCCGACGGCCTGTGGTCACCTTCACCAGGATCCGACGGACTCCATGTTGCCACGGTCCGCACCTTGGTGCGGCAAGCGTCGGTTCGGCCAGCGATGGCCGCTCGCGCGGTGTTCGTGGTTGGAGACGCCGAACGCATGGTCTCGCAGGAAGGCGCGGATCAAGCCGCGAATGCGTTTCTCAAATTGCTCGAGGAACCCTCGGCGAGTACCACCCTCATCCTGACCAGCAGCGAACCGGGCGCGTTGCTTCCCACCATCCGCTCGCGCGTGGTCACGATACGGGTCCCACCTCTGACGCGCTCCGCGATGAGCGAGTTTCTGCACGACGAGGCCGTCGTGCGCCGACTGCAGGTCCTCGCCAGGAAGCACGACATGGGGGCCGACGCGATCGCCCGCGCCGCGGGAGCTCCCGGCGAGCTCTTCACTGGCGAGTCTACAGGCGCGTCGTTCGCGAACGCGGCGCGTTTGCTCGAGGCTGCCCTTTTGCCGGCCGCATCGGCAGGAACCGCGGAAAGAGCCAAAGCCGCCGCCGCGCAAGGCGTTGCCGGCGCACGCGGAGCGTTCACCGACATGCTCGACGCCATGACCGTGCTGCTCCATCACCGGACACAGCAATGCGTGGCGGCCGGCCACGATGCCGACGCGCGTCGCACCGCGAGCGCAATGATGTTTGTCGAAGACGCAAAACAACGTGCCCAAGGCAACGTCAGCCCACAGTTGTTGACCGCATCACTCCTGTCATCATTACAGCGGACGCTTCGCCGATAACGATGCGGCGTCATTGGTCTTCCCCATTTTTCCAGCGGGTGAAACACACGTGAACGCAGGCAATTCTACCGGAGATTTTCCGGCCGCAGTCCCTGAAACCGACCTCTCGCACGTCGATTCCGGCGGGATTTTTCGCATGGTTGACGTCGGCGACAAGCCATTTTCGGTACGTTCTGCTATTGCCAGCGGGCACATCCGCATGGCGCTAGACACGTACAACGCTATACGTGACAACACGTTAAAGAAGGGTGATGTCATCCCGGTGGCACGACTGGCCGGAATTCAGGCGGCCAAGCGCACGGCGGACCTCATCCCCTTGTGTCACACGCTGCCGTTGTCTGGCATCGAGGTTTTGGTTAACCTCGATATATCACTGCCCGGCGTTCGGGTTGAAGGATTTGTTCGAACCACCGCCCAAACCGGGGTGGAGATGGAAGCATTGACTGCGGTCTCCGTAGCCTTGCTCACCGTGTACGACATGGCAAAAGCGGTCGATCGAACCATGGTGATCTCCGACATCGTGTTGCGCGAAAAACGCGGCGGCACCCGGGGGGACTTTAGTGGTTCGTAGCGGCCCGTCGACTTTGGAGGGTCTATGCAATACGACGTCACGCACGCGAAGGTCGTTGGTGAAGAGCCGGAGCTGGTGCATGTAGCAGAAGCACGCTTGAGTCTGGACGCCAAGGCGCGTCGCCGCCGTATGCAACGCCGTCAGGCGAAGCGTCGACTGACTCGGGTCGGAGCCATCGCCGCCGCTGTTTTTGTTGGTGCGATTGCGCTGACGCCCGAGCACAAACCCGCCACGCGACCGGCGACGATGAGTGCGGACTCGCCCGGTCAGCCAACAAGCGTACGGCTCAGCAGCGCAAAAGGGGGCATTCTGAGCGCCACCCTTTTGACGCCGTCAGCCCTCTGGAACCCTGCTGGCAACGTACTGACCCGCAAAGCGAAGGCACCGGCGACACTGCCCTTCGGCATCGATCCTCGCGAGATCGAGCGCGGGGAGTCGCTCACGCGCTGGCATCGCATCTACCTCTTTTCCACGCAGTATCGCGTGAAGCCGGATCTTGCGCGGCGCATCTACGACGCCTCAATAACGGCCGGACTTGAGCCGGAGCTGGGATTTCGCCTCGTACGTGTCGAAAGCGTTTTCAAAACCGACGCGATCAGCCCGGCTGGAGCGGTCGGCCTGACCCAGCTCATGCTGGGCACGGCGCGCGAATTTCAGAAGGGCGTCACGCGCGAAGAACTGCTCGACCCCGACGTGAATCTGCGGATCGGGTTCAAGTATCTGCGGTCGCTGATTCGCGAATACAAAGATCTGAGACTGGCGCTGCTGGTGTACAATCGCGGTCCAGTCGCTGTGAAAAATGCGATCAGCCTTGGTCTCGATCCGACGAACGGATACGAGAACGTGATCATGCGAGGCTATCGCGGCAAAGGCGTGCTGGAATAGCGGTAGCGCCCCTTCTTTATCAGGATCCGGCGACGAAACGATTACCGCTTCGTCGCCGGTTTCTTTGTGGCTGGCGTCCTGCTTGATCCCTTCGATGATGTGGCCTTGGTGGCCGATGACTTCGATGTCCTGGCCGTCGAGGATTTGGCGGTCTTCGACCTGGACACACTCGTCTTTGTCTTTGCCCTTAACGTCGTCTTCGACGTGGCCGCGGCCTTTTTCGCGGACGTTCTGTAGACCGGGGCAGACTTCGCGCGACTCGCGGACTTCGCAACACTGGCGCGCGTCGACGACACGCGCAGCGTCTGCCCGGGAATAAGGCGCGTCCCCCGAAGTCCATTGAGGCTGCGAAGCCGCGTCACCGTCATGCCGTAGCGCTGGGCGATGGCACCAAGATTATCGCCGCGCCGAACCACATGCACGCCGCTTTTGACCAAGGCCACCGCCGAGCCGCCCCCGTAGCGTTCGATATCAGGATCGGGAATCTCCCGTGCGAAAGCGAATACCGCACGATCCGGAATGCGAAGCGTCTGACCCGCGGCGAGTTTTCCCGCACGTGTTGTCTTGATCGACGGATTGAACCATCGCAGCTGTTTGACGGTAATGCCTTCCCGTTCCGCAACCGACGAGACGACCGTCCGTGAACCAGCGACCTCATACGTTCGGTACCCCAGTCGCTCGGACGCGGGGATCGAAGTGAGGTACGCAGCCGTGCGTTCGGCGGTCCCTGTCGGAACATGCACCCACACGGAGGTATCCGGTGGCGTCATCCCGCGCAGAATCGCGGGGTTGAGATCCTTCATCGTCACGCTGTTGGAGGCGGTGCCCGCAGCGATGACCGCGAGGCTCGTACCTGGCTCCACGCGCACCGAATCGTACGACAAGGGCGATGTCGAGTCGACCGTAATGCCATACTTCGCTGGCGTTTTTGCGACAAAGGCGGCCGCAATAAGCTGTGGCACATAGTTCTTCGTCTCGTCGCGCAGATAGTTCTGTTCGGCCAACGCAAAGAATCGGTCCTCACCCTGAGAGCCCTCCATTTCCCCCGCGAAGCGTTCCAGGCCGCGCGCGACGCGCCCTGGTCCACCGTTATACGCTGCGGCCGCGAGATAAAGCGATCCGAACTGCTTTTGCAATTCACCGAGAAAGCGAATGGCGGCATCTGTTGCTCGCACCGGATCTCGCCGCTCATCCATCCACCAATCCACACGCAGCCCCACGCCGCGGGCCGTTCCGCTCATGAATTGCCACATCCCCACAGCGGCGGCGCGCGAATACGCGTGAGGATCGTAGCCGCTCTCAATCAGCGCGAGATACGTCAAATCCTCCGGCATTCCACTCGCCCGAAGCTTGTCGCGAATCATTGGCTCGTATCGAGAGCCGCGAGACAATCGCGCGGCGAACCGTTCACGTCCGCGTTCGGAGAAGAGCTTTACGTAGAAGGCGACCCGATCGTGCGTTTCGTAAGAAAGGACATCGATGTCCCAGAGTGGCGCATCACCATCCGCCGTGAGCGAGTCACGGTGCAGCGCCGACGTGTCGCCAAAGACGCCAACCACCACGTGCGCCAACTCATCGTCTGTCGCGGATTTATTTTCCGAACGGAAAATAACGGGGCGCGTAGACGCCGACTCGACGCGCGTTGATGCGAGGGGGGCACTGGATTCCCTGGACGGGCCGGACGATGGACTCTGGACGACCGCCTGCGTCGCAGGGGTCCGCGGCTTCGGTTTCGGTAGCGCCGACGGCGGCGGCGATGGCGCTGGCTCCGACCCGGTGCGCGTCGCGACGACTGGCGCCTGAGATGGCGCGAGCATCGGGGTCAGCGGCGGTGAGCACGCGGTGATCGCGAGGAGACCGCCGAGCGTCAAGCGAAAAGAGCGTCGATGAGAGATCACGTCAGAAGGTACCGGCGAAACCGGTCTCGCAACACCAGTGTCGCGAGAATCCGCGGAAGGCCACATCACCAACTGGGCGGGCTCGTCGACGGACGGCGGCTGGGAGCCTGATTCCCGCTAGGAGGGTGCGCGACCCAGCAATGGGGAGGCGATCCGATTGACCGCGTGCAGGGTAGCCCGGGCTGTGCCAGTGAGCGTATCGTCTTCCGCCAGCGCGGCGCCAAGAATTCGGGTACTCCGACCATCGTGGTGAGCGAGCGCCGCGACCACGACCACGGTGCTGTCGAAGGCACGCATCGCCTTTACGCCAATAAGGTCGACGCGGAGTGCCCCCGCTGTGGCCTGCGCAATCGCGTCAAGCGTGGCAAGGGCAGCCAGCCGCAGGTCGCCGCCGGGGCAGGTGGTGCCCTCCTGCAGGCCCACCGTGCGCTGGCCGGTCGCTGGTCCCTCGCACTCCACGAGCGCCCGGGTGACCGCGCCCCGATCGTGCTCGACACGGCATGACACAAGACGCAATCGAGCCGATCGGTCGGCAGACACCGACCCGAGGTCGAAGGCATCAAAGGTGGAGGTGGCCAGTGAGGCCATGACGGCGCGGCGAGAGGAGTGGGCGAATCCGAGATCCTGCGTGGGGGATTCCTGCGTGAGGGATCCTGCGTGGCTGACGAGTGTGCCCATCCGACGTCACCGGTACGCGGACTCCCGCCGAACAGCGATCGCGGGACGCGCGAGTGCGACGTCGATCGAAGCGCCCCGTCGCTACACCAGGTACCCGGCGATCAAGGCCGTGATGAGCGCGATGACCTGCCCGACCACGACGTCCCCGGGGTAGTGCACGCCCAACACGACGCGCGACAGGCCGACGCCGAGTGCCACCGTCAACACAATCGGCGCACACCACGGGAAGGCTCCTGCAAACACGGCCGCGACACTCATCGCGGCACACGAATGCCCGCTCGGGAAACTGAACCGATCGGGCACGGTGATGAGCGCGTCGAACGACAGACGCGTGTGCGGACGTTCTCGCACGGCAAATCGCTTCACGATTTGGACGAGCAGGTGCGAGGCCGCGAGCACGAGGAGTGCGCGCCATGCCAATCGGAATGTCACCCACGGAAGGGCCGCCGACAGCACGCACATCCCGATGGTGGCACGCGCGCCACCGAGATGGGAGATCATCATCCACGCGTCACAGGCGCGTGGCGTGCGACGCACATTGACCGCGACGCGGGTGAACAACGCGCGATCGCGAGCATCCAACCGAGTCAAGAGTGGCAGGCTCATCGACCAGAAGAGTCGTCCCCCGATGTGTCAGAACAGCGACATCACCGCCACGTCCGCGTAACGTCGCGGCGACGATTGAGCACTACGCAACAGAACACCCGGCTGGTGCGAGCCGCGCGCCGTGCGCGCTATCGAGTATCCGCGCCGGCAAGTCCGGATTCCAGTGCGAAACGCGTCAGTCCCGCTACACTGTGAATCTCAAGCTTGCGCATCAAACTTTCGCGATGCGCTTCAACCGTGCGGCGACTGATGCCAAGATTGCCGGCGATCGCCTTGTTCGTGAGTCCGCGCGCGACGCCTGCCAACACATCGCGCTCGCGAGGCGTCAACGCGTTGACCAGCGTCGCGGCAGTCGGCGGCTCCGTCGCAGCGCTCGCCGTTAACCGTTTGATCACGGCGGCACTGAAGAAGGTGCCCCCCGCATGCACAACGCGTATCGCGGCGCGCAACTCTTCGCCTGCGCTATCCTTGAGGATGTAGCCGTGGGTACCAATGCGCATGCCCTCGCGGACGTATTCCGCCTGATCATGCATGCTGAGCAGCAGCAGTTTCGCCGAGGGCAACAACGCACGAAGCCGAGCCGCCGCTTTGAGCCCGCTCTCTTCCGGCATCGTGATATCAAGCACGATCACGTCGGGCGTGTGCAGCAGCGCCAGTTCCACTGCGGCGCGACCCGTGGCCGCTTCGGCAACCACCTCGATGCCCTCTTCGGCGTCCAACACATACCGAATGCCCTCGCGCACCAGCGCATGATCATCAGCGACCAACACACGAATCGCCGTCATACCAGTGCCTCGACATCGAGTGGCAGTCGCAGCGTCACCTCGGCACCGCCAGCAACATTTCGCACCTCGACGGTCCCACCGAAGGCGTGCAACCGTTCCCGCATCCCCGTTAACCCCATTCTCCCGTCGCTCGCACGCACCTTCCCATCGCGACCCACCGCAAAGCCGTGGCCATTGTCGCGCGTGGTGACGCTCAGCACGCCGTTGTCGATCGTCAGCGCCACGTGCACAGACGTGCCCCCCGCGTGCTGCGCCACATTTGACAGGGCTTCCTGAAGCGCGCGAAACAGCGCGAGGTCTGCGTCTACTGGCAAGGAAGGCACCGTGTCCGGCGCCGCGAGCGTCACACGGAGGCCGCTGCGGTCAGTGAAGTCGGCCACCAGCGATCGCAACGCCGGCACTAACCCCAAATCATCAAGCAAGGAGGGACGCAAATCACTCGTGACCTGGCGTATGCTCGCAATGCCTTGATCAACGAGCGCGAGCAAGCGATCCAATCGGTTCGACGCTGCTGGTACGAGCGCCGCGCGAAGGGCCTCCGCTTGCATCTTGACGGCCGAAAACACCTGCGCGGTTTCGTCGTGCAGTTCGCGCGAGAGGCGACGACGCTCGTCCTCATGCTGTCGCACCATGCGCGCCGATAACCGTTCCAGCGCGATCGTGCGCGCGGCGAGTTCACGATCCAGTTCAAACTGTTCGAGCGCGGCGCCCACCTGCTGGCCCAGGGCCAGGAGGAAATCGTCGTCCAGTGCCGTGAATGGGTTGCGTACATCACCCGCCATCACGAGCGCACCCACCAACTGATTGGCCGCCGTCACCGGCAGTGCCGCGACGAACGGAAACTCACCAGCGGCCGTCACCACCTGCGGTCGGCGCGACCACCGCATGCGAGCAAGTGCCGCGGCGACCGCGACCCCAGGTACGCTGTCTTCCCATGCGGCACAGCACCCGCTCCCTCGAGTGAAGCGACCGCTTGTCAGTTCACCATCGAACATGAACATCGCACTCCCGCGAACACCCGGCAGCGTGAGCGGTCGCGACAGCAACAGATCGATGGGATCGACCTCGGCATCACGACGTTGGAGATCACCGGAAAGCGTCGAGAGCGCGCGCACGCCGCGGCCAAGATCATCAAGGACGAGGAGCACGAGTCCCGCGCCAACCAGCAGCTCGAAGAGGATATCGAGATAGTACCCCCAGGGCGTCCACGCCCCTTGTGCGCGCAAGAACGGATAGTCGAGGTGATGGAGCCCCCACGCAAAGAACGCGACGGCGAGGAGTCGCGCCCCAGGCGAGGCCGCGATGCGGTGGTGGCGCAAAAATACATACCCGGTCCACATCGTGGCCCCGCTCAGGAACAGCACCGCGGGCAGCGCCGCCCAGAGGAAGTGGTCGAGTTGATAGATGGCGATGTACGACCACAATGGCGGGAACAGCGCGAACAGGAGATAGCGTGGTCGCGTGGCCGGCTGGCGCCAAAACACCATCGACGCCCAGAGCAACACCAGCGCGGTCCATCCAGTGGTCACTTGATGCCAGTACAACCAGATGCGTTCGGTGGTGAGCAGGAAACTCAGGATACAGAGCAAGCGCGCGACATACACCCCCCACGCCACGGCGAACCACCCAAACCACGGTCGCCGATAGCGCACGTACAAATGGGCACACAGTGCGGCCATGCCGGTCGTAATGGCCCCCTGCAGCAGCGTCGCCGCCAGCTCGGTCGCCAACAGCGGTTGCGGCGTGGCGGGGAGTGACGCTTGCACCAGCGCGCTCACGGCGAGCACGTTCATTCCGTGAGTGGTAACGTCGCGACTCCACTCGCACCGTCGGCTTTCCCGGGCGGTGTCACGTGGTAGACGGTGCGCGACGGGAACGCGAAACTGGATTGGTTGCGTTCCACGATCTGCATGAACTGCAGCAACATCGTGTGCCGAATCATGAGGAATTCTGCGTAGTCCTGCGTTTGGAACCACGCCATGATGTTGAGCCGAATCGCCGAGTCGGTGAAGGCGACCACGTGAACGCGGAGCGCTTCGGTCCAGATCAAGGGATGGTCGCGCAGCGTGCTTTCGAGATCATCACGAATGCGCTGGATGGTGTCGGCCGGTGTGTTGTACGTAATGTCGATGTCTGTGCGCAACAGAATGCGATCGCGCTCGCCGAACGTCTCAATGCGTTCGTCGGCCAACCGGCCGTTGGGAATCCGCACCACCGTACGATCGTTCGTGCGAAAGCTGGTCGACCGAAGGCCAATCCGTTCCACGGTGCCTTCGGTCGTACCTGCGCGCACCCAATCACCCACGCGGAACGCGCGATCGGCCGCCAGGGAGACGGAACCGAACAGATGCTCGACCGTTTTTTGTGCGGCGAGTGCCACCGCAATACCACCGATGCCGAGGCCTGCCAGCAACGTCCCCACGGGGTAGCCAAACTGGGCCAGCGCAACGAGCAGGGCGAGGATGACCAGTGTGATGCGCAGGAAATTCCCGAACAACGGCACCAACGTACGCGCCTGGGCGCCCTGCCCCACTTCCCACGCCGTCGTTTCCAGGCGTCGCTGCCCAATGCGAATGATTCGCAAGAGACCCCAGAACAACGAGAGAAGCACGAGCCCGCGCGCGGCGTTGTTTACGAACAGCGCCAGACGCGCGTTCAGCTCCAGAAGTCCAAGGAACGGAGGCGCCGACACTGCACCAATACAGAGTCGGAACGGTCCCTGCAGATGTTCCACCAAGAGGTCGTCCCAGTCGGTGTCCGTCCGCGACGCGACTCGTGTGAGCACGGTGCGGAGACTTGCGCCCACCAGCCACGACAGCAAAAGAATGACCGGCAGCAACACGGCGAGGCCGATCCACTGCCAATAGAATACGCGAAACACCCCTTCTCGCATGAGCGCTGGCGGCAACCGATCGCGAAGCCATGGCGCACCGAGATTCTCGTGCCAATCATCGATAGAGGAAACCGTGGCGCGCGAAAACACCCAGCGCGTGCTCCCGTCAATCGAGATCGGGACCAAGCGGACCGGGTCTTCCCGACCGGCTGGGCCGACAATCAGTGCAATGCGGTCCCCCTCGCGATCTCCATCGGCGGTATCGCCAACGGCCAGCGGTGACAGTGTTGACGGATCGAGCGACACGCGCTGATCGAGCACGACCTTGAGGCGCCGTGCGAGCAGCGGCCCCCTGTCACGTTCGCGTGCCGAGAGGGCCAGATAACCCGCCGCGTTCGTCCAATCGTTTGCCTTGGCAAGCCGATCGAACTGCTCCAGCGACGCTCTCGGGGAGCCCTGCGAGACCAGCCTCGGCGCTGAATCCGGCGCGCTTCGAGGCAATAGCCCCTTCAGAATTTGTGCACCGGAGGACGTTGGCAGAACGCACCACGAGACGGCGCAGCACGCCACGGCGCCGAACACGCGCGATCGCAGCGTGCGGAAGGATTCACAGAAGCGCATTACAAGAAAGTAGCGCGTGGACCCCGGCGCTCCTATCGGCTTGGCATCGTGGCAAGACCGAGCCGCCGAACAGTGCCCCGACTGGGACTCGAACCCAGGACCTACGGCTTAAAAGGCCGCTGCTCTACCAACTGAGCTATCGGAGCGCGCCGTCGAAATGCACCGCGCTCACGCAATTTAGCGAGGTGTACTAAAAGTCGAAGGGGGGCGGGCAAGGTTTTGCGCGCCCAGCCATCGTGGCTAGCGAACGCGCGCGCGCGCGCGCGCTGAATGCGAACGGCCTGTTGACCGACGAGGTCACAACCTCCACCCGCCGCCGATCTCGCTCGATCACCTGCACGACGAGATATCGGTCTGGACTGCCGACTCGCGCGGCGTTGTCGGTCGTGAAGAACGAGTAGCGCACAACGCCGCGCTCCATATCGACCGTCGCCGGATCGGGGTCGTGCCAGGCGACGGCATGAACGCCACGCACGCCGAGCGTGCCGGAGAGCGCGCGACCATGTGGCGACCACTGGCTCAGGCGCGATGGAGCAGGAGGTAATCGCGGATCAGCAGGTCCCAGACCGCACCCCACGTCTTGCTGGCCGCGAAGGCGAGCGCGGCCGCTCTCCGCGTGAGCAGGGCTCCCCGGTCATCCACCAGCGCGATCAACGCGTCTGCATACCGTTGCGGGTCCTGTGACGTCATGACCCACCCGCGATCCGGCAGCAGCTGCTCGCGCGTAGGGCCCACATTCGCACCGATCACCGGTAACCCCGAGGCCATCGCCTCCAGCATCACATTGCCAAACGTGTCGGTGACCGACGGAAACAAAAACACATCGGCCGACGCGTACGCACGAGACAACGCCTCGCCTCCCAACGTCCCTGGAAGCCAACTGCCTGGAGGCGCATGTTGCGCGAGATAGGGCGCCAATGGCCCGTCGCCAACGGCCATGAACTTCACGCGCCCGGGTCGTGCCGCATGCACTCGGCGCATCGCCTCAACGCCAACGTCCAATCCCTTCTCGGCCGCCAAGCGTCCTACATACGCCACCACCACCGTGTCGTCATTGGCGTCGAGCTGCTCCCGTATGGTCAGCGAACGAAAGCGCGGAGCAAATTGTTGTGTGTCGACCCCACGCGACCACACGGCCGTGTTCGAAAACCCCCGTCCCTGCACATCGCTTTCGATGGCATGCGTGGGGCAGTACGTGCGCTGTGCCGCGCTATGAAACCATCGGAGATACGACCACCCCGGATACTGGAGCAGGCCCAGATGATAGTGCGTGGCGTAGGTCGCAAAGTTCGTGTGATACGACGTGACGAACGGCGCCCGCAGGGCGCGCGCGGCGCGGCGCCCAGCCAACCCGATCCCGAACTCTGTGGCGGCATGGACGAGCGTCGGCGCAAAGCTCCGCACGTCTCTCAACACGCTCGCGAAGGAAGGCCAGGCCACTTTGAGTTCTCTGTAGCCCCAGAACGGTCGGCCCGCAAAGCGTCGCACCTGATCGGAGCACTCGGCGGCGTCCTCGTCCACGGCGTACACGCGCACCACCCCGCCGCGCTCCTCGACCGCCGCGACGAGTTTCTCAAGCGTACGGGCCACACCATTGACTTGCGGTGAGTACGTATCGCTGAAGAGCGCCAGGCGAAGTGGGGAGGCATCGATGAACGGCGCGGTGTGTATCACAGCGCGTCGTAGCGAATCGCGCGGCGCGTTCCGGCCCAGCGCGCCACATCGCGGATCACGGAGAGTGCAGCAATCGGGTGCGACAAGTCCTGAGGATGCAGCGCGAGGCGGAGCAGCGGCGCGTTGCGCCACGCGCGCCAGCGCCAGTCGGCGACGGCCCGTGAACCCACCGCGCGCATCATGCTCCGCGCGCTCCAACGCAGTGCCGGCGCCGCGAGACGTCGCACGTCGGCATGCATGCGCACCGACGACGCATCTTCGCTGAACCGCAACCCCGCGTCACGCACCGCCTCGTGCGTGGCCTCTCGTGCCAACCACGCGGGCGGAACGAATCCCGTCGGCGCAAGCTCGAGCCGTGTGAGTCGAGCAATGCCACGATCGATACGCCGCCGTGCGGAGGCGTAGTCGAGGGTGAGAAACTCGCCCTCCCGCACGGTCCTGCCGGTTGCCCGCACCGAGTCGCGCCATCCTCGCGTACTCCCCACCTCGTCGTGGCGCTCCCCGTGCAATATGATTTCGGCTCCTTCCCGTGCACGCGCACGTACCCACCTCAGAAAGCGCGGGTGCCGCTCCAGCGACCATTCGCCGTGCCACTCTGGTACGACCAACAGCGCTGGCGTCAAGCCAACACTCTGACAGATCGACCATAGGGCATACACCCAGCGCTCATACGCAGGCGTCACATCATGGATCGAGACCAACAGATCGGCTTGGTCAGTCACTACCGCGCCCGGTGAGCCGCCAACACATCGCCATACACCGCGAAGAGTCGATCAAATACCCGGTCCCACGAATGCTCGGCCTTGGCAAAGTCACGCCCCGCCCTGCCAATCGACTCCAAATCGCCGCCAAACAGCGTGACGGCCTCGTCCACCAACGACTCCACATTGCCTGCGACATACAAGCGTCCCGCGCCACTCCCCTTCACCAGTTCGGCAACGCCACCGTCGTTGACTGACAACACCGGCGTCCCGCTGGAGAGCGCTTCCAGCGCCGCCAAACCGAAGGTTTCCATGGGACCGGGGGCCACGTACACATCGAGCGCCGCCATCAGGTCGGCGAGCACATTGCGATCCGACTGAAAAGGCACGAACAGAACGCGTGGACCGTAGGGGTGGGCACGCAGTGCTGCCTCAAGTGGCCCGGCACCGATCAAGACAAGCCGAGCGCCCGTGCGCTGTTCAATCGCGCGCCATGCGTCGAGGACCGTTCCCAGTTCCTTTTCGCGTGCGAACCGGCCCACGAACCCCGCGAGAGGCCCCTCAGGAAGGCCGAAGCGCGCACGGGTGTCTGCGCTGTGGGCGCGGCGCAACGGTCGGAAGCGCTTGACCTCCACGCCAAGCGGCACCATGGCGATACGCGTAATCCCCTCAGCGGCCAACTCCCGGGCAGAGTACGCCGACGAGACAATGGTCACCTGAAACAGTCGATCAAGCGTGCGCATGTAATGCCACGCTGCCTGCGAGATGGCGCGACGGGTACGCGCCACTCCGCGAACGCCAGTGGAGAACATACGCGGGAGATTCGTATGATAGAAGCACACTAAGGGCACATGCATCGCTGCCGTGGCGTGGCGAACAATCCACGGGACGACGAACGGACTGCCGATCTCGATGAGATCGGGTCGCTCGTGTTGCACAATCCGCGACACACTGCGCGTGGCCAGCATAAAGCGATAGGGCCGTTGCCGCGGGATGCGCGGACCCCGAAGTCGATACATCCGGACCCCCTGCTCGTCCGACACCGAATCGCGCTCACCAGGCACCGTGACGACATGGCGAAGCTCGGGATGCGCGGCGACATATTGCGCCTTCTGCATGAGATAGGTCCGAATTCCACCGCTCGTCTCACCAAACCACTCGGTGATATCAAGGACGCTCATCGCGGCGTCACGGCGCAGCGGCACCGGCAGCGGATCTCGACCAATCGACAACGACGCACGGCCACGCGCGGGATGCGTCAACGCATCAGCCAGGGAAATGGGATAAGCCATCCCCAAAACTGACGTGGCCGGCCCCGTTAGGGACCGGCCACGTTGTCACAACCCTGCGACAACCCTGCTACAGCACGGCGACGCTCCAGCGACGCGTTCAGCGTCCTGACAACACCGCCACCGTTGCGTCACCCGCCGCCTCAATCACGAACGTCACGCGACGGTTGAGTTCAGCGCCTGCGGCACCACCCTGTGCACCTGGGCGCACCTGACGCGTCTTGCCATAGCCAATCGTCTTGAGCTGCTCGCCGTTGAGCCCCTTCGTCACCAGGAAATCGCGAACGGCGTCGGCACGCTCGCGCGACAGACGGAGATTATACGCCGCGCTCCCAGCCGGATCGGCAAATCCTTCGATCGTGATCGTCGCACCAGTGTAGTGCTTCATGGCAACCTGCGCGAACCGCTCGAGCGCGGCCTGATCTGCTGCCCGCACCGCGGCGTCGTCAAAGCCAAAGTGTACCGGCATCGCGAACTTGACCTGTCCTTCGACCACCGAAATGCGAGCACCGAAGTCGTTCTTGAGCACCGCGAGGTCGGCGCGCAGCGACGCCAGATCGGTCTTCACCCCACTGATATCCGTGCGGAGCGCGTCATCACCAGCGGTGCGCTCGGTACGCTCCGTCGACAGCCCTGTCGAGAGCGCCGTACGCTGCTCATCCAGCCCACGCCGCACAAAGCCTTTGGTGGCGCACGCGCTGAGCGTGCTTGCCGCCAGAACCGCCGTGACTGCGTACTTGATAACTCGCATACCGCCTCCTTGATGTTTGAGTGAGAGATCGATGCCGCAGCAGGGCGCCGCCGCGTTACCGGTCTACACAAAGGAAGGTGGGATGCCGTTACAGGAGTGGAAGTGATCGTTATCACATACGCGTTCGGGCAGTGCGACCGCCGTCACACTTTTGGCGGGTGTGGAGAAACGCGACTGCTCAGCGGCTGGCGTGGTCCTGTTACAGGGCGGGCTTGGCGAGCCATTCACCACCGTCCACAACGAAGATCGCGCCGGTAATCCAGTCGCCAGCCGGCGACGCCAGGAAGGCCACCATATTGGCAATGTCCTCCGGGCTGCCCCATCGTCCCAGCGGAATACTCTTTGCCGCATACTCGGCCATGTGGCGTTCAGCCGCGGCGAACACGTCTGGCACGCCGCTCTCGGCCGGCGGCGTGAATGCCTTGCGCACGCCCTCCGTGGGAATCGGACCAGGGGCGATCGCGTTCACCCGAATGCGTTGCGGAGCCCACTCCATCGCCAACGTGCGCGTGAGTGCATCGACGCCAGCCTTGGCGGCTGTTGCATGGGCCATCAGCGGCCAGCCGCGGTAATGCAGCGTCATGCTGGTACTCACGATGCGCCCCCCACCCTGCTGCGCCATGATGGGATAGACGGCCTGCGAGCAATAGAACGTGCCGAACAGATCAATCTCGAGCACGCTGCGCCAGGCGTTGGCCGACAGCGTCGCACTCGGTGCATAGAAGTTGCCGGCCGCATTGTTGACCAGGAGATCAATGCGGCCGTGCGTCGCCACAATCTCGTTGACCGATGCCTGTACCCGCTCCTGGTCACGAACATCCAGCGATACCGTCGACACCTTTCCACCAGCGGCCGAGATCTGTGCGAGAGCGGCATCGAGATGCGCAGGCTTGCGACTGGCAATGACCACGTGTGCACCAAGGGCAGCCAAGAGCGTGGAGATGCCAAGCCCAATGCCGGTGCCGCCGCCCGTCACGAGCGCGACTTGTCCGTCGAGGAGTCCGGCACGGAAGACCGAGGTGTTTGCAGTTGTCATGGCACGGGGGGTGAGGCGTCGTTGGCGGGTGGGTGACGCGAGCGGAGGGCAACGATCACAGCACGCCCTCCATCGCGATCTGCTCATCGAGACAATAGCTTCGGCGATGGTGCGGCGTGAGCCCGTGGTCGGTAATCCCGGCTCGGTGCATCCAGGTCCCGTACCCCACATTCCGCTCCCACGCGTATCCAGGATAGCGCTCAGCGAGGGCGCGCATGAGGCGATCACGCGCCACCTTCGCGATGATCGACGCGCAGGCGATGGCATAGCACTTCGTGTCGCCTTTCACGACCGCCGTGTGCGGTACCGCGAGCGTGCGAAGTGGCTTGCCATCGATCAACACATGATCCGGCACCTCCCCTAGCCGATGCTCGACACGGGCCAACGCGCGCCGCATCGCCAGCACCGTGGCATGGTAGATGTTGATCCGATCGATCTCCCGCACCGAGGCGGCTCCCAGTGATATCGCCAGGGCCTGTTCGCGAATTTTCACAGCCAGCCGCTCGCGTGTACGCGCGTCCAGCTGCTTGGAATCATTCACTCCGGCAATGGCCCGTTGGTTGGGCGGCATGACGATAGCGCATGCGACGACGGGGCCCGCAAGCGGGCCCCGTCCGACTTCATCGACTCCTACCAGCAGCGGTCCAAAGTCTGCACGCGCTCGGCGCTCGATCGTGCTCCAGCGCGCCACAACGTTCGCGCGTCGACGCGTGTCGTGGCGTGGGCGCTACTTGGTCGGCGCGGACCGGTTGACCTTGCGCTCCTTGATGCGAGCGGCCTTACCCACGACATCCCGGAGGTAGTACAGTTTTGCGCGACGCACGACACCGCGACGCACGACCTTGATGTCGGCGATCATGGGGCTGTGCAACGGGAAAATGCGCTCAACGCCCACACCGTTGGAGATTTTGCGGACGGTGAACGTCTCGCTCACACCACCGCCCTTGCGCGCGATGCACACGCCTTCGAATGCCTGAATGCGCTCCTTGTCGCCTTCTTTGACGCGCACGTTCACACGAACCGTGTCGCCCGGACGGAAGGGGACGATGTCCGTCTTCAACCACTCTTTCTGCGTTTCGATAAACGGGTGCATATGCTGCTCCGGGGGCGTTCACAAGCCCGGTGTAGGTACATCCAATCCGACGCGTCTCCAGAACAAAAGAGACGGCATGCGGTGCGAGAGGCCATGGCGCGGGAGCGGGAGCGAATTCCCCCGACCGAGACCGACGTGGCATCGCCACCAAGGCACGTAGAATGGGAGCCAGAACCACGCGACTCCCCGTACCCCAGGACTTCTCGATTTCCGCCGAAGTTCTGGCAGAGCTTTGTAAAATAGCAGGACAAGGCGACGAAACGCCAGTGCCTGCATGAGGTTGCCTGACTGGCTGCAATCGAAGCCACTCCGTGGCTAAGATTCGTGACTCGATCAGGGGCCACGCGTCCCCGGTCGGCCTCGATCACCTCCAATGACCTGCTTGTGAGCATGTCGCTCTCCCCCGACCTCGAGTCAGGGCCATCGTTCCAGTACCCCGCCACGGCTTGCGTCGACCACGTCGACGACTATCACGGCACTTCCGTAGCCGACCCCTATCGGTGGCTTGAACACGACACGTCGCCGGAGACGGAGGCGTGGGTGGCGGCACAGAACGTCGTCACGTTCGCCTACCTGGACCGCATTCCGTATCGCGACCGCCTCAAGGCCCGGCTCACTGAACTGGTCAACTACCCTCGGCTCTCGGCGCCGACCGCCAAAGGACCTTGGCGGCTGTTCGCGCGCAACGATGGCCTGCAGAACCAAGCGGTGTACTACCTGCAGCGCGACGATATGGAGCCGAAGGTCCTGCTCGATCCGAATACGATGTCCGCCGACGGGACCACCCGCGTCGCAGGCCTCACCTTCGATCGTCATGCAACCCGCATCGCCTACATGGTAAGCGGGGCGGGCTCCGACTGGCAACAAATTCGCGTGATGGACGTTGCGACGCTCGAGGATCTCCCGGACCGCATCGACTGGGTCAAGGTGTCGGGTATTGCGTGGTATGGCGAGGGCTTCTTCTACAGCCGCTATCCCCAGCCCGACGTTGCAGCCGCCGCGTTTTCGTCGATGAATGAGGACCATCAGGTGTATTACCATGCGCTCGGCACCACACAGGCCGACGACGTCCTGGTCTATCGCGACGCCGAGCATCCGCAGCGGTTTCACCACGTCTCCACGACCGACGACGAACGCTTCGCGTTTTTGTACATCAGCGATCGCGGACAGGGCCGTGATGGCAATGCGCTCTACGCCAAAGACCTTCAGCACGCGCACGCGAACTTTACACCCATCTGGACGAGCTTCGACGACGAGATCACCGTGCTGGATAACGTCGACGATCTGTTGCTTGTCATGACCAGTCGTGCAGCGCCCAATCGTCGGGTGGTGTTGATTGATCCCGCGGCGCCGGCGGAGTCCAACTGGATCACGATCCTCGCTGAGCGCCCCGAGCCGCTCGACAGCGTGCGCGCGGCCGGACGGCGTATTTTCGCGTCGTATCTGCATGATGTCACGACGCGCACCTTTGTGCATTTTCTCGACGGACGCCTCGAGCGGGAAATCACTTTGCCGGGTGTTGGCACGGTGGTCGGCTTCGACGGAGCGCGCGACGCGACCTCTGTTTTCTTTACCTTTACCTCCTTCACCGCCCCGTCGACGGTCTACCGGTACCGCATCGAGGACGGTTCGTATGCGCAGTACGGCAACGTCACGCTGCCGTTTGATCCGTCGCAATTTGAGACGCGTCAAGTCTTCGTCGTGAGCGCCGACGGCACCCGCATCCCGGCGTTTGTGGTCGCGAAAAAAGGCCTCGTGTTGGACGGCAATAATCCGACGCTGTTGTATGGCTACGGCGGCTTCAATGTCTCCTTGCCGCCCGGTTTCAGCGCCTTGCGCGTCGCGTTCCTTGAGCAAGGAGGAGTCTACGTACAGGCCAACTTGCGCGGGGGCAACGAGTATGGCGAGGCATGGCACCAGGCCGGCATGAAAGAGAAGAAGCAGAACGTCTTCGACGATTTCATTGCGGTGGCCGAGTGGTTAATTGCGCACCAATATACCTGTTCCGAGCGACTGGCCATTCAAGGCGGATCGAACGGCGGGCTGTTAGTTGGCGCCATCATGACGCAGCGTCCCACGTTGGCACGCGTCGCACTGCCGTCGGTTGGCGTGTTGGACATGCTGCGCTTCCACAAGTTCACGATCGGGTGGAACTGGATCGCCGATTACGGATCGAGTGATGACCCCGTCGCCTTTGAGTACTTGTACGCGTATTCACCGTTGCACAACCTGCGCGATGGCGTGACATATCCCGCGACGTTGATTACCACGGGCGACCATGACGATCGTGTGGTTCCGGCCCACTCCTTCAAGTTTGCGGCACGGTTGCAGGAGGCACACGTGGGCGATTCGCCCGTCTTGATCCGCGTGGAAACACAGTCAGGCCATGGAAGCTCGTCGCTCACGAAGAGTATTCACGAAGCGGCCGACGTCTACGCGTTCCTGTTCCATAATTTCGCCGTTGAGCCGCAATTGCCGGTGTAACCGTCTCGTGACGCGCGCTGCGCGAGACGGTGCTTACGGCCTGCGCAGCGCAGATTTCGGCACGCGCGCAATCACCACCGTCTCCGCGTCCGTATCGAGATCCAGCTGCACACAGGCAAGCAGATCCTGGCGAATGACGGGCGCGGGTAGTGCGGCGCAGTCTGCGGGCACGATCACGGTCCGCAGGTACGCACCATTCTCCGACAGCAGATCAAAGGTCGAGAGCCGTCGTGCGCGATTGGTGGAATCCCAGCGCCGCGCCCAAATGGTTCCGTCGCTTGCCGTGGAGAGCGAGCGGAACACCGGATAGGTGGTCGGGAGGGTGCGCGACTTCACCTCGTCACTCATCCCCTGCACTTGACTGATCGGCACCGTCAGCGAGTCGATGCGTCGCGCCAATGCCCTGGCGCTATCGGCGCGCTCTGCAGGCGGAATTTTCGGTGCGGCGACCGCACGCGTGATGGTGCGCAGCACACGCCCATTCGCGTCGGACTCCTGCAGCTGGTAGCTGTTCGCGCCAGAGCTCAAAATCGTGCCGCTTGCCGTCACCGTAAACACCGGTTGCGGGTGAAACGGGACGACGTGCAATCCCCGAAGCATGCGACCGCTTCCTGCGCTGATCATCACGGACGCCGTCATGCTGCGGGAGGTTGGCTGCATCGGCACATTGACGGAATCCGTGGGCAGTCCGTCGAGCGAGTATCGCTTGTAGGCAAAGTGCGCCAGACGATCGCGACTTCCCCATTCCAAGGGAAAGTGCAGGCGATTCGACCGGTCGACGACCGTTGCCTGCTTCGACATCCACGGCGCCATTGACGGGCCGTTGAACTGTCGATCGAAGGTTGAGAGCAGCCCGGTCTTTGGATCACGCACGTACCGCTGCACGACGCTCATGTTGCGGACGTACAGCGCGCCGTCGGGTCCGACCACCGGACCAGTGGGATACTCGAATTCACCAGGCCCCTTCCCTTTCCGGCCAATCGTGCCAAGCACCTTCCCGCTTGGGGAAAACACGGCAATCCGAGTCTCCTGACCGTCGGTGACATACACGTTGGACGACGCGTCGATCGCGAGGCCCGTCACCACCGCGAAGAAGAACGGTGTTCGTGAGCTCTCGGCGATTTGTGCGGTGAGTTGCGCGGCGACAGTATCGGGCTGCGACGTGGCCGGCGAGACAGCGCCCAGGGCAACGAGGAGCACCAGAGAAATCGACGACACGGCTACGGCGCGCAAGTCAGCTGGTCGGACAACAACTTGACCGCTGCGCGCTGCTCGCCAGTACTCGCCAGTCGTTTCGCTTCCCGGAGCGGCCGACACGCCGCCGCCTGTTGGTCCGACATGCCGTACGCCAACGCCATGGCCTGATACGCCCAGGTGCTGTCGAACGCGTTTCCCAAACGCGGTAGGAGCCGATTGAACTGCGGAATGAGCTTGAGCGCCACGTCTGACGCCTCGTCGTCCGTCGCACTCGTCAACGTCGCCCGCAGCGCCCGCAAGGCTCGGTTCGCGTCGGCCGCGTCCGCGGCATTGGCATCGGTTGCCTGGCCCGTGGCAGCGGGCGGTGAGGCAGCTACTGCACCACTCGGCGCGACAGCGCCGCTCGCAGAGGGGGCAGGTGCCGTTGCCAAACCGCTCGGTGGCACACCCGCGTTCGCCGACGTACTCGACGCACGCGGATCGCTGGCGCTGTTGGGTAGGGTATTGGGCGTGGTGTTGGGCGGGCTATTGGGCGACACCGACGGTGCGACCGGCGGTGCGACGGTACTCGCGGTGGGGGCACCCGCTGCGTCGGCTGCCGCCGACGGCGAGGCGTCATTGCCAGTGCCTCGCAACGCGAAATATCCTATAGCGGCAACGAGCACCGCAGCGACGGCGCTGATCGCTGCCCACTTACGTTTCGCCGTTGACGGTTCGGGAATCGCTTCTTTGCTGGCTGATGTGCCTGCCCCCGGCGTAAACGCACGCGGCGCCGGCGCAGCCGGTGTCACGCGCGGCGTAGGTAACGACGCACCGGGGCGCGTCATTGACGCCGTGCTTTCATTCGCCGCTGCCGTGATCGTCGTCGATGACATGGGCGTACGCGAACGAAGCACCGGCACGCTGAGCCACGTTTCCACCGCGGCGACAACGGCGTCACCAAAGGCGAGCGCGGACGCCGTGCGCTGATCGGGCTCACGCATCAGCGCATGGTCGAATGCCGCCTGCAACTCCGTCGGCCACTCGATATCCGACGCCGCATCCGCGAGCGTTTTGGGATCCTGAATAAGCCTCGCCGTAAGCTTTCGCTCGGGGGTCGTGCCCTCAAAAGGCAATTGTCCCGTGAACATCTCAAACGCCACCAACGCCAACGCATACACATCGCTGCGTCCATCCAACTGCTCACCAAGCACTTGCTCCGGACTCATAAACTCCGGCGTGCCGACCAACATGCCCGTTTGCGTGAGCTGGGTTCCGCTGCCATTGGTGACCTTCGCAATACCAAAGTCCACGACCTTACAGCGATCTACACCCTCATCGGTCATCACCAGAATGTTGTCCGGCTTGAGGTCACGATGCACGATGCTGAGGCGATGCGCCGCATCAAGCCCTTCCGCGACCTGGTATACGATGTTGGCCGCCCTTACCGCGGACAAGCGCTGTTCGTCGTTCAGGATATCGCGCAGGGTCTTGCCCGGCACGAACTCCATGGCCAGATACACCAACCCTTCAGGCGTCTCGCCAAAGTCGAACACGCGCGCCACGCGATCGTGCTCTATGCGCGCCGCGTTCTCCGCCTCGCGATTGAATCGCGCCACCGCGCCTTGGTCCTTCACCATGTCGTGGTGCAATACCTTGATCGCCGCCTGCTGCGGCAGCCGCACATGCCGAGCGAGATACACTTTCCCCATCCCACCCTCACCCAACAGCTTACTTACCAAGTACCGTCCCGCGATGACCGCACCGATGAGGTCGCCTTCCGCTTCGTCGAGGCGCAGCGAGGTGCCGTCGGTGGGACAGAACACCATGGTGTCCGGGTACGTGGTACCGCAGCTGGTGCAAGTTTTGGGCATCGGGCGCGTCGAGTGGCAGCAAGGGTGAGACACGGTGCAACAATCAGTCGCGACACTACGGTGCGGCGCGCCGTACCGGGGTTACAAAATTGAACGAGTTACGCTCAAGCTATTGACGATGTGACCTGACCGGAACGACGTTTCAACACGTCCAAAACGCCTTTCTCTTTTCGAGGGAACCTCATGTCGCCGCTCCATACAGCCACTCGCCTTCTGTCGCGCAGTCTTCCTGCGTTGTTCGCCTCGGCCGCGCTGGCAGTAGCCGCCTTGCCAGCGGCCGCTCAGACGCCCTCGGCGAACCAACGTCCGACGGTGGCCATCCTGTACTTCACCAACGGCGCCCTGACTGATAACGCCTCGTACGCACCGCTCAGCAAGGGGATGGCCGAAATGCTCATCACCGAGCTCTCCCAAAATAGCGCGGTTCGCGTGGTCGAGCGCGATCGGTTGCAGAGCTTAATCGAAGAGCAGAATCTGCAGAACAGCGACCGCGTCGACAAGGAGACCGCCGTCAAGCTCGGCAAGACGCTGGGTGCACGCCACCTGCTGATGGGCACCTTCGTGATAGACCCCAAGAAGAACATGCGCATAGACGTGCGCGCCGTGAACACCGAGACGTCAGCGATCGAGTACACCGAGTCGGTTACCGGCACCGCCGACAATCTGCTACAGCTCGTGATCCAGCTGGGGTCCAAGGTCAACGCCGGCCTCAAACTGCCAGCACTCAAGACCGCGAGCGCTTCGACACCGGCCGCCAAGAGCCCCAACCAATTCAAAGCGATTATGGCAATGAGTCAGGCGCTGGAAGCCGAGGACCGCAAGAACCCGGCGCAAGCGGCGACGCTGTATAAGCAAGCGATTGCCTTGAACCCGGATTTTGATCGGGCGAAGGTGCGGTTGGCGAGTATTGAAAAGTAGGGAGTACTAAGTACTTAGTACTGAGTACAGAAGTGCAGTACTCAGTACCTCTACCGCAGTACTGAGTACCTCTACCGCAGTACTCAGTACCTCTACCGCAGTACTCAGTACCTCTACCGCAGTACTCAGTACCTCTACCGCAGTACTCAGTACCTCTACCGCAGTACTCAGTTCCCAT
>Ga0105046_10001248_pt1 | contig 38805 bp, 35 predicted proteins | sample MAT03_FD_78385 | JGI IMG/M metagenome (GOLD analysis project Ga0105046, IMG submission 78385) | Freshwater microbial communities from Lake Fryxell liftoff mats and glacier meltwater in Antarctica - MAT-03 (megahit assembly) | ecosystem: Environmental > Aquatic > Freshwater > Ice > Liftoff... | reverse complement strand
TATCCTTGTCCCTTCAAGCAGTCCCAACCTCTTTTCTCACGCCAAGCCTCCTCCCTTCGCCAACAAACTGACCCCGCTCAACTCGCCTCCCCCCTCCCTCCTCCAAAAAAGTGAGATGCGCCCTGCGCGGCGTCGCCAGCCATTTCTCGAGCGCCGTCCATGCGGCCGGGACATAGAGTGCTGCCGAGCCCATGATTCGCGGATGGGTCAGGTGGCGGAGCAGAGCCAATGCCGTGACTCGACAAAACGCGAGTTGCTCGTCCGCTTCTTTGTCCCAGTACCATCGGGCTCGTGAGTACTGGACATGGTCTGGGGCCGAGAGCGGAAGCCACACACTAGAGTCAAGCAGGTCGCGCATGTCGGGCCTCGTCTTCCTCGTCCTCGAGTTGGCGGAGCGCGTCGGGCGAAACCGCCGGGATGGGGACTCCGCGGCGCGGAACGAGCACCGGTGGCGGTGATCGGCGTCCGACCAATCTCCCGCGTGCGGCTGTTCGGCTCGAATCCCGCCGACGAAGGCCTTCTTGAATGAACACGGTGAGGAGGTCCTTTAACTTCTTCCCATCGAGAGCGGCCCGAGCCTTGGCCTGCCATAGGAGATCTTCCGGCAGATCGATCGTGGTTCTAATCAATGCACCAAACGCATCAAAGCATCCATATGCGTTTACGTCGACACCTGTATTGACGCCGGGCGCGATTGAAAAGGTCCTCATCAAGGGTGGCATAGGTTGCCAGGAAGGGTGCCGGGGGGGCAATGGGGGCACATCTAGAGCTTTGACATGCGGCACGTCTCGGGCGTGATCGAGGCATGGCTCGGCCGTTACGTGTTGTCGTTCATGGGGGGTATCACGTGGTCAACCGGGCCAATCGGCGGGAACTGGGCAATTCCAATTATTCTTCGCTGATGAAAAATTCTTGGCATTGCCCAAGCGAACTGTTCAGACATCTGGGAAGAGCTTGAGGTGTATCCATAGGCGGCGGGCGTGCACTTGCGCGGACCGGTTCATTTGCAGGCAAGCGACGGTGGCTCGCCCGGTGGGAGTCAACCCCAGCAACTCTTCGGTATCTACCAAGGAGTCTAGCTCAGCCTGTTCCGCTGGAGGCAGCGGATTGCCCTGCTCCCGGGCTGACCGCCAGAGGGCCATCAACTCGCGCAACCGCAGTTGCTGCTGGGCAGTGAAGAATGGGTCCGGTCGATGGCTTTGGACGATGACCAGCGTGTCGGTGTCGTCCGCTGGCAATTGCGACGTGATGGCGTCCAAGGCGGCTCCGGGGACCGGCGGGCCGTCAGGTTCCCTTCGAGCGAAGCAGTTCCACGAACCTGGCTGGCGATAGGATCAGGATGCCTCGGATCGATACCACCGCTTGAACCTGGTCCTTGTCGCCACTCACGATGAAGTCTGCCTCGCCGGCAACGGCGCACTCGCCAAACATCGCGTCGTCGGGATCGGCGAAGGCGTCCGGAATTCTTATCGCAGGAAACAGTAGTTCGGCATCGTCCCGGAGCGCGGAGACCCAGTCGACCCAAGGCTTTTCTGGATATCGTCCCCGCAGTCGTTCGAGGACGTCGGCATACTCGGCCAAGATCGGTGGGCTGACGAGGGCGGTGAAGGATCCTTGGGCCCACGCCTCCAGACATTGCGAGGGTTGGCCGCGCCAGAAACAGGCGCTGACCACCACGTTGGTGTCGAGGACTGCCCGTTTCACCGTGGAACCGAGCGGCGGGAGTGGCGAGCCTCGCGAATCGCCGCGGAGACCTCCTGCCCGTCCACGGAGGTCATGGCAGGCAACTGACTCGCCCCAGCCAGAAGCGCTCGCACGCGAGCGGAGGTCAAGGGCTGGCGTTTGCGGAGCACGATCAATCCGTCGCAATAGCCGATATCCACCTGGTCGCCTTGCTTCAGGCACGCCAGTTCTCGGAGCGCCTAGTGAATGATGAGCTGGCCCTTGCCGGAAATGGTCGCCTGCATGCCGTGGGTGGGTAAGCCTTGGCTTACTGGGGAAAGAATCAAGCCCTCCGAGTCGGGCAGCGTATGGGGCACTTCTGCGGTCTCGGCCAATGAGCTTCTGGGGTCGGGCATTCAGGCATCCGTGACGGTAAAACGCCGCGACAGCTTTCAGGAAGTCAAGGGGGGGGACAAACCCGGCTTGGCGCGAATCGGTCAGGCTGGATCGAAGCGGCGGGCGTCCGTGACAATTTGCAGGAATTCACCCACCACCGCGTGGGTCACCGCGAGCGTGTGATCCGCCCCTGGCTCGGATCGCAAGATGGCTGTGGTGGCGGCATGTTTGACGTGAGCCTCCACGGCGGCCTGCACCACGGCGTTCGTGTCCAGCCCTGTCATTTCCGCCCCCACATCTCCTCCGCAATTTCAGCGGACGAGATGTTCGGAGTCAGCACCTTTCCCCCGCGCAACGGCGGCACCTCCAAAGGGCTGAAAAACTTTGGTTTCACGTTTCCTGCTGGAACCAGCCTCGCCAGAGGCTGGGAGTGCTCCGTGATGATCATTTCATGGCCCTCCGCGACCTGCCGGAGCCAGTCGGAAAAGTGGGCGGCGGCTTCCTGGGCGTACACAGTCTTCGACGTTCGCCCAAAACTATTTGTCGCCGGGGACGATGTCGAGCACCCCGCTGGCTGGGACTGTTCCCGTGAAAGCCTCCGGGGTGACGAAAGCGAACGGTGTCCGGGCCAAACGGTGGAGGGAATCGGTGCATAGTGTCCGCTGGCGATCAGGTGCCCACGGGCATGAGACGGTGACGTAAGAAGCGCTTCTTCCGCCAGGAGATCAAACCGAGGTTGGTGGGGCTTCCGACCGCCAGACCTTCGCACCAGAACACGTCCTCCGGTTTGGCGTCGTCGACGGAGCGGATTCGGACCTCGGTGTCGGCAATGGATTGCGCGCCTTCGGCGATGAACTGGGCCATTTTGGCGGTGTTGCCGGTGCGGGAAGCACCCTGTGCCGCATGAGTTGTCCGCAGCTCCAGACAAACCCGGGTGGGGCCTACCGCCGGGCGCAACGCGGGTCGTCACGGGCCGGGTGTTCAGGGAGTTGCAGGAGTGACGACTATCAGGAAGCCGGTTGCATCGGCGGGTACGCCGAGAGGAATCGCGGCCGTGCGGTCCGAGGAATCGGCGGGAACATCAGCGATCTTTCGCCAAAGGCCGAGCATGGCGTCGTCACGCTGGAGGACGGAGTAGCTTCGATGGGCGATGGCGATGAAGCGAACCACGGCCCCAGCGCTAGGTTCCATGGCGAGGTGCAGAGTAAGGGCGCTGGCGGGATCCTGGGGATCGGTTCCGGCCAGGTATTCGGCGAGATTGGTGAGCCCGTCGCGGTCGGTATCCAAATCGGCATCCGTGGGCAAGTCGGGATTCAAGCCGTAGGTCGTTTCCCAGTCATTCGGCATGCCATCGAAGTCGCGATCGGAGAGCGGAGGCGGGGTGGCGATGCCTGGGGACGGCGGGCCGGCGATCCAGTTGGCAGGGTCGTTGGCGTATTCGGCGACGCGACGGCGTTGGAGGGAGGATTCTGCATTGGCGGGGGCCTGGGGCCAGGGAGAGCTGGGGAGGTAGGCGACGCGTTCGACGAGAAGGTAGGGAATGAAACCGGCGTCGGGTGCCGGGTTTGTTTGGGGCCGGTCGGGACGTTCGAGGCGGATTTCCTCGCCGTCGTTGGAGAGTCGACCGGTGAAGGGTCCAAACAGACGGGTGTTGGCCGGGAGCCGTCGGCGGGTGCGGAACTCGTTGGCAGCGGGAGAGGCGGGATCGAAACGAACGACGAGAGCGTGTTCAAACGGCTCCAGCGTAACTCCGGACGGGAAGGTGAAGTCCACGCCACCGCGGAGGCGCCAGGCATTGGTCGGTGCATTGAGGTCGAAGAGCGGCACGGATCGGGAGCTATTGTTGTGAAGTTCGGCGAATTCGTCGTCGGGAAGGGAGACCGTGTTGGAGGTGCCGGTTTGAGTCGGATTGAAATGGAGTTCGGAGAGGACGACTGGTCCGACGAGCGGGTAGGCGTTGGGGAGTCCGGTGCCCTGTCGGAACTCGTTGATGGAAGCTGGGAGATCCTTACCCAAGGTGAGGCGACTCAAGGGCGGAAAGTCCCAACCCACGCTGGTGCGATGCCGGCCGAAGGAGATGCCGTTGGCGGCGGCTCCGAAGGTCGCATGGGCGCGATAGCCCGTCTTATCGCCGGTGGCGTTGACCTCGCTGATCCAGACGTCGTCGCCACGGGACGAGTTGAGTGTGAAAGCCTTGTTCGAGCCGGGTGGATTGAAGTCTTTTTCGTAAAGGACCAGCCGACCTCCCGGGGCGATGGTGCTGCCGGGCGGGAAGCGAAACTTGTCGAGGTCCCGGGTGGAATGACTGACCTGCCAGCCATCCAGGTTGATCGTGCTGGCGGTGGGATTGAGAAGTTCGATGGCGTCCTCGAGCGGTGGGTCGGTGTGGGTGAGGACTTCGGAGATCACCAACGAGGGATGGACCCGCCAATTTGCCTCACCAGGAGATGCCGAGCCTGGGAAGGAGACGATCTGGGCGGTGCCATCCGGGAATCGGCCGTGGGCGAGGCTGGGCGGCTGGAGGTCGAACGAGAGGGAATCGATCACCAGGCGAGTGGGAGTGTAGAGCCGCAGGGTTTCACCCTTGGGGTCGAGCTGGAATGGCAGATGATCTGGACCCTGCTCCGGGTGCTCGTCGGCCAGCCAGGAGAGATGACCACGACCGGGGATGAAAGTGAGTGGCGCGATTTGGAACTGGACGGTACCGGCGACGGATGGGTCATCGGTCAGATAATGGCCGCCGAGATCGACGGGCATTGGGTCCGGGTTGTGAAGTTCCACCCAATCTCCGTCGGCGGCGGTTCCTGCGATCCACTCGTTAATGCGACTGGACGTTGTGCTGCCGAGTGGGGCCGTGGCGGCATTGGGGGCGTTGGGGGTGGGGGCGGCCAGGAGCGCCCAGGCGCCAAGGGTTGAGCGGCCGACTGCACGATCCAGCAATTGGGAACCGTAGGGGATAGAGTTCAGGACCTGACCCTGCGCGTTGTAGAGCCGGAGCGTGCTGCCTTCGGCGGGGAGACCCCGACCTAGGTTGAAGGGAGGTGTGTTCTGGGTGGTTGCCGGAAGGCTCGGGTCGCACCACAGGATCAAGTAGCCCTGGGACGGAATGGACGCGCCGTGGGGAAAGTTCCATTCGCCCGGCGTGTCGCTGCCGATCGCGACGCTGCAGCCGCTCAGGTCAAAGGAGGTCGTCCCCGGATTGTGGAGCTCGATCCAGTCGACGAAGCGGCCCAACGGGTGGGGGACAGCTCCGGAATTGGCGGCCATGAATTCGTTGAATCTCGGGCCCGACGGTGGCGTGACGTAGTTGGAATCCGCGGGGCTGGCGGTGCCTGGGAAGGGGACGATATTCCCGGTTCCATCGGGGAGACGTCCGAGGGAGATGCCTTCGGCATTCAGGGGGTGTCCCGCGACGGGGAGACGGTACGTGACACGATCGAGTTCGGTGCCGTCCGCGTCTGAGAGGAGGATGGCGCCGGCGTTTGCGGGGAGTTTGAAGGCCAGGTGATTCGGTCCGGGATTCTGGTCGGCCTGCAGGATCACGAATCCCGATGGGGCGACGAAGGAAAGGCCGCGGATCTGGGCGAGGTTGTTGGAGGTGGCGACGAAGAGCCCGCGGAGGGCGATGGGCGCGGCGGACGAGCGGTTGTGAAACTCCACCCAATCATCGTTGCCGGCGACGGGATTGGCCATCCACTCGTTGAGCGCCAGCGATGATGGCGAAGCCAACGGAGCGGCTTCATTGGGAGCGAGCGGCGAAGGTTCCGTAAGGTGCCAGTCGAGGGCGGGTCCGATCCGGCCGAGACTGAATCCGTCCGGGAGATGGCCGAAGGTGACGGCATCAACACGTGTGCGATGGGCGTCATAGAGGGCGATAGTTTCGCCTCGTCGTGACAGGGCGAAAGAGGTGCGAAGACCAGGGAGGGAATCGTTGACGTTGGTGCCGCATGCCACGCGAAGCCAACCACCCGACTCGATGGTCGTTCCGGCCGGGAAGACGAAGCGCGCCGGATCGGCGTCATCGGAAAGGCTCCAGCCGTCGAGCCGCGTGGACGTGGCGCCCAGATTGCGTAGCTCGATCCAATCGGGGGCCGGGGCGAGGGCGGCGGTGATTTCAGAGAGTTGCACGGCCGGCACCGGGATCGGCGTCGGTGCGATTTCCGGGGAGCCGCCGTCATCGAGGCTGGCCTGCCAGGCGGCCGGGTCGTGTGGATCCTCGGCGGGATTGCCAAACTCGAGTGAACGCCCGGAGCCATCGGCCTGGGTTGGCCAGGGGGGGGCGTCGTCGTACTCGACGGCGGTGACAAGCCTTCCGTCGGGGGCGAGGAGTTCGATGCGTTCGCCACCATTGTTCAGCGAGCCATTGAACCAGCCGGCGGCGGTGACCTGGGGATACCGGGCGGCGAAGTCAGCGGGCCGGTTGGCATTGGCGAGAATCCAGCGGGCGCCCCCGGGCATGATGGGGGACGGGGTTGGGAACCGGAATTCGATGCCGACGAACGAGTAGCCCGAGACGTCGAGTGGAAGCGTGCCGTGGTTGTGAAGTTCGAGGAACTCGAAGGCATCACCGCCTGGCGGGTTGTACATGAGTTCCGAGATGACGAGCGGGATTCCGAGCCGATTGGATTCGAATGCCGCTTCGGTGATGGCGCTCCAGTTGGTGCCGGTGAGGGTTCGGGCCCGCAGGACGAGTGAGTGCAGGATGGGGATGGGGCCGGAATAGGTCTTGGCCTCGGGCGAGACCTTACCGGTGAAGGCAACGCGGGGGTCGGCGCCGTTGGTGGTGTAAAACATCGCGCCCGACAGGTTGGTCATTCCCAGCGGGAAGCCGTCAGGCACGCGGCCGCCGAACTGGCTGAAGGCGGGGGCATTCGAAGACGCGAGCAGACCGGCACGTTCGAGGTGGAGGAGGACGTTCCGACGGCGCTGAGGAATCCAGGTGATGGCGATGCGGTTGTTGAAGCCGCTGACGATTCCCGCGAGGCGGTTGGTCATGCCGGCGTATCGGATGCGAAGCCGTTCATCGGTTAGGACCCCACCGTTGAAGAAGTGCCGATGAACGCGGTCGGCGAAGAACTGGCGGAATTCGGGCGCCTTTTTGAGGCCGATGAAAATGCGCTGAATATCCGCACCGCCCCAGGGAGGCGAGGTGCTGGAGAGTTGGTTGCGGATGGTGTCCCAGGTGGGCGGGTGGCCGTTCACGAGTCCGAACGCCCATTCGGCGTCCCAGCAGTACATGCGATACTGGCCGCCGGCGACGCGTTCGCGGGCGGCGCGCCAGTTGTTGTGAGGCCAGTCATCGTTGTCGACGTAGATCAACGGGAGGAGGTAATCGACGAAGTTGGTGAGGTCGAGGCGGGAGGCGACGTCGCGGAAATTGGCTGGCTGGGTGAGGTCGCGGGTGCTGGCGATGGTGCGGAGGGTATTGAAGGCGTTGGCATCGCCTTCACGGACTTCTCCGAACTGGGCCATGACGTCCCATTTCTCGCCACCGCCGTGGTAGGCGCGGAGGAAATCGACGTCGATGCGTTCGCAGGGATTGTAGTAGCCCTTGTAGACGCCGTTGAGGAAGAGGTGGACGAAGGTTCCGGCGGGGGAAGGTTGGCCGGTGTCGCGGACGAGGGAGCGTACGAACTCGTCGGTGAGGTACGGGTTCAGGGCGTCGTTCATGCCGGCGCGGAGCACGACAGTGTCGAAGGAGGTCTGGGTGGTTTCGGGGAAGAGCGGGTAATTCAGCCGTCCCTGTCCGTACTCGCCTCGGAAGTAAAGGCGGAAGGAGTATTTACTGAAGGGGATGTCGGCGGTTCGATAGTTGTACTGGCCCCGAACGTAGTCGCCGCCCTGAACCCGCAAACCGCAGTCGGCCTGGAAGCCGGTGTCGCCGTCGGGCCGGATCCATTCTACGGAGACGGGGCGTTCCCAGGCGGCGCCGCGCTTGGTGGTGTTTCTGGGGTTGACCTCCATGATCCCGTTTCGGCCGTAGAGATTGTTGGTGGCGGTGACGAGGGAGAGAGCTGGGATTCGAAGTCGGGTGGCGGGTTGGTTGACGAGATAGCTGTGTGTGCCGATTCGGGAAGGGAGCGCGTTGGTCAGGAAGGCGGCGGCGCGGATGACCCGACTGACATTCATGGGGATGGCGTTCGTGTACAGAAACCCATCGAGCAGTGTGGGCGGGCTGCCGTTGGTGGTGAATCGGATGGCGGCGCCCGGGGTGGGGCAGGAGAGCGTCAGGTTGAACGTTCCACTGAAGAAGCCGCGCGGAACGCTGAAGTCGACGTTGGCGACCGCGGACCGAATGGGGCTGGAGCCGTTCACGGTGCCGGGGGTTCCGTTCAGGAAGTACCGCCAGTCGCCCGTGTTGTTTTCCCTACCGTAGGAGTGGTTGGGGCCTTGCTCGGGGAAGGCGATCTCACTGACCGCGCGGCGCGGGAGGGCGGGGGCGAAGAGACCGAGGTAACCGCCGTTGGGGTTGAGTTTGAAGTTGGTGTGAAGCCGAAGGGCGGGATTCGAGGGGCGTCGATCCTTGGCTGAGGCGAACACGATCAGGTAGGCGTTCGGTGGCAGGGTGACGGCGGGGAAGACCCATTGCTCCGGATCGTCGCTGTCGTTCGAGAGCGACCAGCCGTCCAGGTTGACCGGGGACGAGGTGGGGTTCTGGATCTCGATCCAATCCTCGGGGTCCAGGTCTTCGTCGCGGAGGGTGGTGAAGTTTTCCGCCATGAATTCCGTGATGCGCAGGGCGGCGGGGGTGGCCTGGGGATTGACCGTGTAGGACCAGGAGGAACCGGCGAAGGGGTGGGGTTCGAGGGCGTCGCTGGCGATGCCATGGTCGGCGGCGAACGACAAACGAGCCTGGCCGGGTGATGAGGCCGGAAAATGGAAACGGTAGGGGCCGGCGCCGATGCCCGAGATGTTCGTGGCGGCCACCCCATTGAGGAGGAGATCGGAAGCATCGATGCCAGTGACGGTCTTGTCGAAGGTCACGAGGAGTTCGGAAAGCGAGGAGACTGTGGCGCCGGCCGGCGGTTGTCGTATGGCGATGGAAGGTCCGAATGGGTCGATCAGTTCGTAGCCCCAAACCGAACTCGGAGCGGTGATCTCGAAGCGTCGCGGTGGGCTTTCGAAGTCTTCGATGGCGTGAAGCGTTCCCCAGCGGATTTCCACCGGGCCAAACGGGGGTTGAGTGAAGGAGAAGGTGTAGGTCGTGCCGCTGCCATCGACGCTTTGGGAACTGACGCCGTTGATGAGGAAATCGTCCGCTTGAACGCCCCGGACGGCTTCGCTGAACACGACGGTGATCCGGTCGAGGGAGGCGAGGGGGCCGGGTGACGGCTGAACCTGAGTGACGATCGGGGATTCTGACGGGCGAAGGGTCGCCGTCAGCGACGCGTCGAAGACAAGATCGCTGCTGCCGAGGCTGGTATTGAAGACTTGGACGGCAAGGACGTTTTCGCCGGGAACCAGGGCGGAGATTGCGGTGGGAAGGGGATAGTCCGTGTAGGCGATTGGTTCCGCCACGTTGGCGCTGGAGACCGAGTTATTGGCGGGTTCGGTCGTTGGCGGATTCAGGGTGGCCACCTGGCGGCCGTTGATCCAGACGATGAAGCCGTCGTCACAGATGGCGCTCAGTTCGAGGGACTCCAGGACGGCGGGGTTGGCCACGCTGAACTTCCGGCGGAGGAACAGCGAGGTGTAGCTGTTCTGCATGTCGGTGAGTTCGGTTCCGGTTCCCCCGAACAGGGCGGCTTCGCCGTACCAGAAGGGGGCTTTCGACTCCCGCCAGGCTGTGTCCGCGAAGGTGATCTGCCTCCAGGCGGCACGGTCGGCGGGTGAGGGATCGAGGGTTCCCCGAAAGCTGCGCCACGGCGCTTGGGTGTCGACGAGGACTGTCGTGGTCTGGGCGGAGGCCAGTGCGGGATGGAGAAACGCCGAGAGGACCACGACGGCGGCGAAGGTCCGCCACCCTGGGGGATGGTTACGCATGGGTGACGGCTTCTATCGCCTACCCCCGGGCATCCGTCAAAGGGAACGACGCTTTGGCAGCTCCCGAACTCGATCCGGTCGCCCCATCAAGCGGTCATGCGTGCCAGCAGGTTGCGGGTGATCTGTTGGACACGGGGATCGGGCCCCTTCGGCTCCGTGTAGACTTTCGGCCGGACGTAACCTGGCGGGGCGCTGAGGCCGTCACCCCACCAGATGGTGGAGGCGTTGAAGACAATGTTCCGCTTCGGTCCCGGGTAGAGCGTCGCGGTGAAGACTCCGTCATTGGGCTGGCCGGGCGCCGATTGGGTCGGACTGGAAGCGACGATCTCGAGACCCGGGATGGGTGCGGGATCGCCATGCCATTCCCATCCCACCAGGCCCGGAATGCCATCACCCTTTCGCATGCCAGTGCCGGCGAAGAGCCAGTGATCGGGAAGGGTGCAGACCCAATCCGCGCCGCCCGTGACGGGGCCCGTGCTGTGGGCTCCAACGAGTTCGTTGGCATACGGGCGCTCGTGGCGAAGGGACGCCATGGCGACGAAGTCGCGGGTTCCTCCGGGCGGTCCAAAGACGCCGACACGTTCGTAGGCGCGATCCGGATAGTGCGCGGAATCGGGAGAGAAAAGGATGCGACCGCAGCAGGTGTTGCCCGAGAGGAAGGCAACGTTGAGGCCGGCCTTCACCGCGTCCTGAACGTGGGTGAACATCGCAGGTGACCAATATTCGTCGTGACCGACCGAAAGGAATCCACGGGCGCGACGCAGGCCGGCGGGATCGGAATGGGTGTCGAGGTTCGAGACGTACGTGACGTCGTAGCCTTCGGCCTCGAGCCAGAAGGCGATCGGGAATTCCCAAAGCAGGAACTCTCCGGAGCCTTGGGAGAGCGGGGCGTCGAAGATCTGGCAGTATCGGCCGTAAGGGCGGTTGAAGGAAACCTGGACGTCGCCGCCCCAGTACCACTCGTTCTTGCCGTCGTCGTAGAGCCCGAAGTGGTCGGGCCATCGGTTGTAGGCCTGCCAGGTGGTGTCGCTGCACTGGAATATAAAGTCGGCCTTGCGGTCGTCCCGGACGATGAAGACCACATAGCTCTGAATTCCGCTGGTTTGTTCAGTGAGCTTCCCGAGGTAGACCCCACTCAGCCAGTCTCGCGGAATCCGAAGCGACGCACTGGGTTCCCAGGCGCAATCCCGCACGCGCTTGGGTCCGATCGGCGGATCGGGTTGGTCCCTGCCCGGCAGAGTTCCAAAGCGGTGCACGAGGCGGCCGCCGTTCCCGCCGTAGTGGCCCATGCGGAACACGTCCAGGGTGAACGAGGACGCCTGGCGGGTGCTGACGTGAAATGAAATCGTCTCGCCGGGGCGCACGCTGGTCCGTGAGCAGTAGCCCTCGATCCAGGGGCATCGCCACTTGGTCGCGGGATCGACCTGGGTCCTGGTGAGCATCCAGTCGCGCGTTCCCGACTTGGCATTCTCGAGTCGGATGGCCTGGGAGCGGGGATTCTTGGAACCGCTCGCGCTCCGACAGGCGGGAAGAGCGGCCGCACCGGCGATGGAGGCGAGCGATTGGATGGCTCGTCGGCGACTCAGGGAGCCTGGCGAATCGGGCATGACCCGAGCATTGTGGGGACAGGGAGCGGAAGGGAAGACCGGGTTACTTGAGGAACGAGTGCTTGAACCCTTTGCCCACGGCCTGCCAGAGTTTCATCGCCTGATCCAGAGTGGCCCGTTGGGAGGATTTGGTCTCGGCGGCCTGCGGGGTTGTCGTTTGGGCCTCGACTCGGGGTTCCGCCCCCTGAGAGACCAACAAGGCAACGAGGATCAGGGGGGCCAGCGAGCGTGTCGGGGCGACGAGTTGGGATGCGAGCCGTACGAACACGAGAGCCAAAGCCGCCAGGAATAGGACCTGAGCTACCAACCCGCCCCAACCGAGGACTGTGTAGACTCCGCCAAGGCCAGTCGGGCTCATCTGGCGCGCGAGCAGTATCGGTATCGCTCCACCCGCCAATTTGAGGGCGATCACAGTGCCAAGCAGCGCGGTGGTCAGGAAGGCGGGCTTCGCGAGCCATCGGTCCGAGACGGCGGTGTTCGATGATTTTCGGCCGAAGACCACACTGAAAATCGCCAGTGCTGCAGCCGTCAGGGCGAGTCCGCTGGCGACCACGCCGAGCCACCCGAGGCGCAGTCCGTCGATGCTCCATAGATTCCCCAAGAGCACCGTCATGCCGGAAACCAGACTGGCAAAGTCGGTGATCAGAATGAACACGAACACACCGGCCAGCATCCAGCCAGCCCGGTTACGCCGGACGTCTCCGGGATGGACTTTGGCCAACTCGGCCGTGATCGTGTCGCTCGGGCCCATGCGCCTTGAGGCCACAAGAAACGCCTCTTCCTGGGTGAGGCTCTGGCGCTGGAGAGCGGCGACCGAATCGCGGAGGTGAGCCTCCATTTCGTCGATGCTGTCACCTCGTACGGGAGTGGCCTGGGTGAAGCGGCGGCGCCACTGGTGGATGGCGAGGTTCAGGTCGAACGGGGGAGTTGCCATAATTTTTTCAGCGTTTCGTGGACCGTGAGCCATTGTTGTTGTTCTTCGAGCAGCGCAGTGCGTCCCTCAGTTTTCAGACGGTAGTACTTCCTTTTGCGTCCTGACTCCGACTCGCGCCACTCGGACGCGATCATGCCTTCCTTCTCCATCCAATGCAGGACCGGGTAAAGCATGCCTTCGGTCCATTGAATCCTGCCGCCGGACAACTCCTTGATCCGCTGGATAAGGGCGTAGCCGTAGCACTCACCTTCGGTGAGCACGGAGAGCACCAAGGGGACAGTCGAAGCGGCGACAAGTTCCTTGGAAAGCATTGCGGTGTTATGCCTAGCGTTGTAAGGCGTTTCAAGGGTTCAAAGCGGGTCAGCGTTTTGTGGGCAACAAGGTCACTCACCCTTTGGCCCGGGCCCCATTGGGCAGTGGGTGAACCGGATCGAAGGCGACGACGTGCTTGGAGCCGTCGCGACTGCTAGCGCTCTTCCTGATGCTCCAATTCGGGTTGCCGCTCCGGGGAAGGAGGCGTGGCAGCGCGGACCGGAACGGGAACGGGCTCTGGAAGGTGGGTCGGGATCCGGAACCAAATATAAAGAGCGCCGCAGGTGGAGAAGAACGCGACGAGAGCTCCCTGCCAGGCGTGGGGAAACTTGGCGATGCTGAAGGCGACGCAGACGACCATTGTGATGGTGGCCCAGACCTTGGCCGACTGGGGCATGCCGAGTCCCAGGCGGTAATTGCGGACCAGGGGGCCGACTCGGGGGAGATTGAGCACCCAATGAAGGAGACGGTCGCTGCCCCGGGTAAAGCAGGCGGCGGCCGCGATAAAGAAGACCGTGGCCGGCATGCCGGGCAGGAGGATTCCCAGGAAACCCAGCCCGCAGGCGATCAGCCCTGCGGCGATCCATAAACTCCGCGCGATCGGGTGGGGCCTTGGCTTTGGATTCGGCATGAGTTCGTTTTCCAGGACAACCCCTCGACGGTGCGAACGGTGTTCCGAGCATTCGCGAGAGGACCCAAGCTAGCGCAACGGTGGGGGCTTGTCGTCGCATTTTGCCGACCGATACATTCGGGGCGATGACGCGTGTGCTGTATGGCCTGTGGCTGCTCTGTCTGGGACTTTTGGCGTCGAGGGCTTTTGGGGCGGAATCCCTGTACCGGCAGTTCAGCCAGCCACCCCACGAGTACTTTGGCCGGACCCCCACGGATCGGTTCACCCGGTTGAAGGAGGATTTGGAATCTGGTCGGATTCGGCTGGATCGGGCGGGCGGAGAGAAGGCGTTCCTCCGGAGCTTGTTGGGCGTTCTGGGGATTTCGCCCTCGTCGCAGATGTTGGTTTTTTCCACGACGAGCCTTCAGTTGAGCCGCATCACCCCATCGAATCCGAGGGCACTCTATTTCAACGACGACCTCTATCTCGGGTATATCCCGGGGGGGCGTTTGGAATTGGCGGCCCTGGATCCGGACCTGGGGGTGGTCTTTTACATTTTCGACATCCCGCGTGGGGAGGAGCCGATCCGGGTGGAACGGGCGACGCGCTGCATGAACTGCCATGCGGGCGAGGACACCGGGTATGTGCCGGGGCTGCTGGTGAAGTCGGTGGTGTCGGGTCCGAGCGGTGGCAGCCTGGAAGCCTTTCGGCAAGGGCAGTCCGGGCATGGGATTCCATGGGAGGACCGGTTTGGGGGGTGGTACATGACCGGTCACGGTAGTTGGACCCAGCATTGGGCGAACACGATTGGACGTTCCTTTGAAGGGGTGATGACGCGAATCGCCAACCCGATGGAAGGCCGGGTCGATGTGGAACGGTATCCGGAACCGACCAGCGATTGGCTGGCGCAGGCGATCCACGAACATCAGGTGGGTTTTGTGAACCGGGTGGCGGGGGCGACCTATCGGGCGAGGGCCTGGGCGCATGAGGACGGCGGATGGGATCGGCTATCCGAGGAGCATGCTGGCGAACTGGAAGGGCAGGTGGAGGGAGTGGTCCGGTACCTGCTTTTTGCAGAAGAAGTGCCGTTGCCAACCGGTATGATCCCAGGAAATCCGGGGTTCAAGGCGGACTTTTTGAAAGACCGACGGAGCGTGGACGGCCGTTCCCTTAGGGACCTGGAACTGAAGACCCGCCTCTTCGAGCATCGGTGTTCGTACATGATCTACAGTCCGGTAGTTGCGGGAATGCCGTCGGTGCTGAAAGACCGTGTGTATCGACGCCTGGGGCAAGCACTGCAGGACGAGGGGGGTGAAAAGGGTTCACCGTCGGTGGCCTTATCAAAGGAAGAACGAGCCGCCATTCAGACGATCTTGAGGGCGACGCTGGCGGATTTACCGGCCGGCTGGTGACGGGAGCTTCGGACCGAGTCCCTCGCTACGCGCTTGTGGTGTCATGGAGGCCGAATCAGCGGGGATCCTCAGATTGCCAGGCCAACAAAAAGGCGCCCCGGAGTGGGGCGCCTCAGTGAAATCGATAAAGGACGAAAGCGAAGAGCCGAGTTGGGGCGGGCTTACTTCTTGGCCTTCTCGGTCTTTTCGCCGGCGTCGACCCAACCGGAGATTCCGGCGGACATGTGCTTGATATTCTTGTAGCCGAGCTTCTCGGCGGCGGTGGCCGCGGCCTGGTACGCCTTGCACTTGGGTCCGCCGCAGTACGCGACGATCAGGGCGTCCTTGTCGGCGGGGAGATGCTTGGCGAAATCCTTCTCGACGGCGTCGAAGTCGAGGGCGGTGGGGATGTGGCGCTTGGCGTAGCTGTCGGAGCCGTTCACGTCGATCATGACAACCTTCTTGGCCTTCAGGGCCGACTTGACGTCGCCGATGCTGATGTCAGGGAATTCGCCGGCGAAGGCGGTGAGGGCGACACAGGCGGATGCGAACAATGCGATTATTTTCTTCATGGGAATATGGGGGCGTAGGCTAGGCTGATTTGGTTTCGGACTTGGACCCTCCAGGACAAACACAACCACCCTGAAGCACTTCCTGGTATCCTGAACCCTGGACACGCAATGGAAATGTGGTCGGACAAGACGATCGCAATCAATAGCGGGGACTTTGAGCCGCGCAAGCTCGATTTCTGAGAGAGCCTCCACGCATCCACTTGCACGTGGGCATGGGGCGGGTAGGGGGCTGGATCCGGGATTGCCAACCCGGGTGGCCGTGGCGGGTAATGTCGTCGGCACATGCGCGCGACATCCGGATCGGGACATCGATGGGATTTAGGCATCGTTTCGAGGCTTTGGATTCCGGCCTTGTCGGTGCTCCTGGCTTTGGAGTTGCCACGGGCGACCTGGGGACAGATGCCCGCCGCCGGCGGAAACGCGGGTGGCAGTTCGGCGGCGGTGGAGGCTTTGCGCCGGTTGAAGGGGATGGATTTCGAGGCGAACCCGACGTTGAAGGCGGCATTGATGCGTGTGCTGGAATCAACTCGAGGGACGCCGGCCTTCGTCGAGTTGGTGCGTGATTTCGAACTGAAAGGGCAGGAGGAAGGGCTTTTGGAAGTGGCGAGCCGGCATCCGGCGGACTCCGCTGCGGCCGAGGCGATGCGCTTGGTCCTGGACGGTGGCGGGCTGGAGACGTTCCACAAGTTGGCGCGCGGAGCGAGTGTTCAGCGGCAGGAGGCCTGGATTGAGGCAACCGCGAATTCGGCGGATCCAAGGGCGATCACGATCCTGTTGGACGCGGTGAAGGCCACGGGCATCTCGACGACGAGCCGGGCGGTGGCGATTCGTGGTCTGGCGCGCACGGAGGCGGGAGCGCGTGAATTGCTGCGGCATGCCCGTGACGGTGGGTTGGAAGAACCGGGGCGCACCACGGCGAGTTTGGTTCTGGCGCAATCGCGTTGGCCTGAGATCCGGGCAGAAGCGGCGAAGCTTTTACCGGCGCCGAAAAGCGCGGATGGCGGGGAACTGCCCTCGGTGAGCGACCTGGTTCGGCTGCGAGGGGATGCGGCCCGGGGGGCGACGCTTTTTCAAAGCGAACAAGCGTCGTGCAGCAAGTGCCACGTGGCCGGTGGTGTGGGGGTGGATTTTGGGCCGGCGCTCAGCCAGATCGGAACGAAGCTGGGACGGCAGGCGCTCTATGAGTCGATTCTGGATCCGAGTTCGGGGATCTCCTTTGGCTACGAGGGATGGAGCGTGGAAGGACGCGGGGGCGAGGAAGTGTTCGGAATTCTGACGAGCGAGACCGATGAAGAACTGGTGATCAAGCAACAGACGGGCGCGGTGGTGCGGGTGAAGAAATCGGAGATAACCCGGCGGGAGCGCCAGCAACTCTCGGTGATGCCGGCAGGATTGGCCTCGGTTCTGAGCCGTCAGGACTTGGTCGATCTGGTGGAGTACCTGACGACCCTGAAAGCGCCGTGACTGCCGATCACGAACTGGCGCTGGAGTAGTGGCGGACGGACCAGCGCCAGAAGACCTCGGAAAGGACGAAGACGGCGGTGCTTAGGCCGACGAGCCAGACGATCTCGAACGGGGACGACAATTTGTCAATGAGCAGCTTCACCGGGACATTGGTGACGAGGAGGATCGGCACGGCAAAGGTGAACACGGCTCGGAAGGTGCCACGGAAGGCTTCGTCAGGCAGTCGGGCCAGTTGGAAGAGATTGTAGTAACCCCAGACGATGCCTTGAGCGCGGACGGTCCAGAAACTGATGCAGGCCAGGATGTACATGACCGAATAGTGGACGGAAAGGCCGACCAGCAGCAGCAGGCTGAACCCGGCGAGCTGGGGAAGGGTGGGGGTGAGGTGGAGCTGGCGGGCGGCATACACCATGACGGCGACGGCGGACCCGGCGTTGACGAAGGCGCCGAAGTCGACGTGGCGAAGTGAGATCAGGAATCGGGCGTTGACCGGCATCAGGAGGAGGAAGTCCAGCATGCCGGTGCGAACGTTCTCGGACAGTTTCACGCAGTTGTTCATGAACAACGCGGTGAAGATCTGCTGGATGAGATGATTGGTGCCGACCAGGAAGACGACCTGCCATTGGGTCCAGGAGGCTATGCGTTCGGTATGGCGGTAAATGACGGCCATGAACGCCAATTGGAGCCCGAACCAGAGCAGTTCGACGAAGATCCAGAGGATGAAGTTGATCTTGAACCCCATTTCCCGGACCAACCCGTTACGGAGGAATGCACCGTAAATGCCCGCATACCGAGCGAATCCGGTGGGCGGTGCGACGGGCGGAGGATTGGGTGGGGAAGTGTGCATGGGCCGGTGGCTGGAAGGATTCACCCGCCGACCGCGGAGTAGTGGCGGATGCCACGACCCCAGACGACGCGTGCGAGGATGTAGCTGGCGGCGACCCAGCAAGCCTGGATCAGGAGGCCATGGGCGAGGACGGAGCCGTCGAGACGGCCCAGGTACACTTGGACCGGGAAGTAGAGCATGTAGGGGAAGGGGGTCAGATTCAGCAGCGACAGAATGGCGGGCGGGAGCATGTCCAGCGGGAACATGTGTCCGCCGGCGATGTACTCGAAGGCGAAGAGGATGAAGATGAACGTGGCGACTTCGAGCACCCAGAAGGCGAGCAGAGCCATGGTGAACGAGATGAAGAACTGGAGCAGCGCCGTCAGCGCGAGCGAGAGGATGAAGGCTGCGAAATGGAGGCCCGAGGCGGGGCCGAGGAAAGCGTCGCGCTGGAACCATAGGAAGCCTGCGGTGGGCAGTATGGCGGCTGCGGTGTAGACGAGCCGGCTGGCGGCGAACAGGCAAAGCCTATAGCGGAGGTAGTCGATGGGCTTGAGCAGGAACTGGCTGATCTTGCCGTCCTTGATGTCGGCGGCGATCTGCCAATCGTCCTCGGTCACGGCGGTGAGGGCGACGACCACGTTGACGATGAGGTAGTACGTGACCATTTCAGACAGTTGGTAGCCTCCGATCTCGGCGTCTGTCCGGCCCTCGAAGATGGCGCGCCAGAGGAGGATGAGGGCGAGCAGCGGGACGAGGCCGAAGAGCGCGCGCACGAGAAAGTTCACCCGGTAGACGAGGGTGCTTTGAATTCCGAGTGTCACGACATGCCAGTACTTGTTCATTCGGGATTCTTGCCTCGTCGGCGGGACAGACCGTAGAAACCGGGGTGCCTGCGAAACAAGCGCCGAGTCTGCTGCTGCTGTCGCCCGGGTTGAGGATTTTCCTCTACGGGACGGCGATGATCACTGGGGGAGTGGTGCTGGTGATCGAGATCCTGGGGGCGAAAATGCTGACGCCATGGTTTGGGTCGTCGCATTTCGTCTGGACCGCTCAGATCACGATCACCCTGTTGGCCCTGGCCGCCGGGTACTATCTCGGGGGTTGGCTCGCGGACCGGTACGCCAGTCTTCCCTTGATGTACGGCGGGTTGGTGGTGGCGGCGGCGTACCTGAGCTTCACGGTGTTGATCCGTGCAAAACTGTCCGCGGCCTGCCTGGAGTTGAACCTGGCCTTGGGCTCCATCGTGGCTTCCCTGGGGCTGTACTTCATTCCCCTGACCCTGCTGGCGGCGGTCGGACCCTATTTCATCCGGATCCTGGCGAAATCGTTGCAGGACGTGGGCCGAGCGGTGGGGCGTTTGTCGGCGTTGGGAACGGTGGGGAGCGTGTTGGGCGTGCTGGTGACCAGCTACGTCCTGGTGCCGTATGTGCGGGATTCGGTGGCGTTGCTGGGGACGGCGGCGGTGCTGGTCGGTCTGTCGGGAGTGTATTTCCTGGTCTGGGGACAAGGTGAAGGTGGCGCGGGAGTGTCGGCGGGTGCGGCGGGCCTGGCGGTGCTGCTGGCCGTGGTAGCGTTGCGCAAGGAATCGGAGGCCGTGCTGTCGAACCATGTGGAACTTGAGCGGGCGAATTCCCACTTCGGCACGATGCAAGTGGTCGAATCCAGGGACGGCCGGATGCGGTATTACCTGAATGACAACCTGACCCAGAACACCTACGACCCGGTCCGGAAGCAGAGCCTCTCGATGTTCACCTATGCCTTGTACGAACTCTCGAAGGGGTACTCCGCCGAATGGAGGCGGGCATTGTGTTTGGGAATGGGGGTGGGAATCGCGCCGAGGCAACTGGCGAGCGACGGATTGGTGGTGGACGTGGTGGAGATCAATCCCCGGGTGGTGCCCCTGGCCCAGCGGTGGTTCGACTTCGATCCATCCCAGGTGACCCTGGTGATCGATGATGCCCGGCATTTCCTTCGGACTTCGACCAACCTCTACGACACGGTGCAGTTGGACGCCTTCCTGGGTGATTCATCCCCGTCCCACCTCATGACGCGGGAGGCTTTCTTAGAGATTCAGCGAGTCCTCAATCCGGGGGGGACACTGGTGATTAATTCCTTCGCCGATTTCACGCCGGGGCGGGATTTCCTAGGGACCGCTCTGTACCGCACCTTGCGTTCGGTGTTTGCCGAGGTGCGTGTGCACGGGATGTCGGGGGGCAACGTGTTCTTCGTGGCCTCGAGTCGCGCGCCGCTGGAGTTCCGGGCGCCGCCGAGCCTGGAGTATGTGCAGGCCTGGGTTCGACCGCAGTTGGAGGCGGCATTGGCGAAGACGATGGCGATGGAGGAGGCAAAGGGGTTGGTGTTGACCGACGACTTCAACCCGGTGGATTACTTCGACGCTCCGAACCGCGAAAAGACCCGGCGGATGCTGGCGCGCGGGGCGGCGTCGTTATGACAGCCCGGCGGCGTCAAAAGGTGTAGAACGAGTGGAGGCCCTCCTGCCCGGAGAGCGGGTGGGTGCCAGAAAGGGAGCAGGGGATTTGCGGGTGCAGGAGGGATGCGGCGGCCTGGCTGGCCAGGCGGGGCAAGCCCAGGTTTCCGGCGAGCTTTTCCTGGCGGAAGACAAGATTCACTTCGGGGCCCGCGAGACTTTCCTCGCCCGAGGACGGCACGCCGCCCATGACGACGACTCCGTGGTGGATGACGACCCGAAAGGGCGGGCGCCCCTCGTCCTGGATCTGGCGCAGGTCGCGGAGGGTTTGGGCGACGTGGGGCAGTGAGCTATCCTTGGCGGGCCAGTAAGCCAGCCACCCGTCCCCGAGGTACTTGTTGATGGTGCCACCGTTGTCTTCGATGACCTCCTTGCAGCGTGCGAACCAGCCGCCGACGATCACGGCCAGTTCCTCGGCGGCACGCTCGCGCGCGAGGGCGGATGAACCGGCGATATCCGCCACCATGAGCCAGCAGGCGAGCGACCTCAGATCGACCTGGGTCTGGTCGGCGGGGGAAAGCGCGGTGCGTTCGCCGGTGGATGAGGCTTGGTGGAAGACGAGACGGAAGGGGCCGATCTGGATCACATCGCCGTCCCGGAGGCGGGTGGGTTGGCTGACGCGCCGGTCGTTGTGATAGCTACCGTTGCGACTGCCGAGATCGATGAGCCAGAGTTCGTGAACACCCTGGGTGTGGAGGGTGGCATGCCGGCGTGAAACGCGGTCGTCGACAAGGACCACGTCATTGGCGATGGCGCGGCCGAGGGAGCAATTGCCGGTGACAGGGACGGGAGGCGCGCCATCCCGATGGAGCCAGGCCGAAGCGTAGGGGGCGGGCTCCGGGGTGTTCATGTCTGACCGCTGGAGGGAAGGTCGCTGGCGCGATTGGCATTCAAGGGCGGGGCGGCGTGGGTAGTTGGCTGACAGTTCCGGTGGCTGGGGACGCAGCTGCCTGGGCGGTGTTGGTTGCGGATGTCGGTCCGTAGAAGCGGGCGAGGCGCGATTTGAATTCGGCGTTTGTTTCGGCGAAGGACTGGAGTCGGTTTTCGAAAGCCTGGGCCTGCGGACCGATGGTGCTGTTGAAGATTTGAACGAGGTGCTGGGCCTGGCGGGCGGTGGCGTCGGTTTGACGGCGGAGAAGCGAGACCTGCCTGAAGATGAGGATGGCGATGCTGCCGGCGAGAATCAGCAAGGCGGCGAGAGTGATCTGGAGCGTGAGGCGAAGACTTTGGAGTTCGCGCTGGGTGGGATCGGCGCCCTCACGGGCGGAGAACGAGCGGGGTGAGTCGATGGGGTCCATGATCAGTGGGCCGCCGGTTGGGAGGTGGTTGAGGAGGGGGAGGGCTGGGTGGGCTTGATGCCGATGGACTGGAGGATGGGGAGAATGGAGGCATTCGTTTGAGAGAACTCGAGGCACTCGTTGACGAGAGCCTTGAGGCGATTCTGGCGGAGCTCAATCTGCGCGAGCGTGGCTTGGGAGCGGTTGAGTTTCCGGGTGAGTTGAACGTATTGGAAGGACAGCCCTGTCACGCTCAAAGCCAGCAACGCGAGCAGGCATGCCGGCCCCAGGAGGAGCAGATTGGACTTCACGCACCGAGGTTTAACGGCGGGAACGATGAAGCCAAGGTGTTTCTACGGAGGTTTGAAGCCGTTGCGGGCCGGAGTTGAGGCGGGGAGGGGTGCGGCCTTAGGGTGAGCGCGAATGCGTTTGCTGGATCGATATCAGCTGCGGGAGCTGACGGTGATTTTCTGCTACTGCCTGGCGGGGATCCTGGTGTTCTGGCTTTCGTTCGAGCTCCTGGGCGAGATGGATGAGTTGCGCCGGCGGAACCTCGAGTTCGCGGGGATGCTGCTGTACCTGTGGCATCGTCTGCCGCTGAACTTGCTGCTCCAGATCCCGGTCGCGCTCTTGCTATCACTCCTTTACGTCCTGACCCAGCACGTCCGGCACAACGAGATCGTCGCGATGCGTTCCGCCGGGTTGAGTTTGTGGAGAATTTCCATGCCGTACCTCGGCATGGGCGTGGCTCTGAGCCTGGCGATGCTCGCCCTCAATGAGTACGCCGTCCCGGACGCAGCGGCGCGGGCGGACGCGATCTTGAATGCGGGCACGGAATCCGAGGGGGATTGGACTCAGAAACTGAACTTTCGAGATCCCGAGACGGGGCGGGTCTGGACGGTGGATGGCTTCCGTGCGTCGACCGCGGAATTGCACGGCGCACATATCGAGTGGCGCCGTCCGGATGGCGCGCGGGAGGAGTTGATTGCGGATCGCGGTCGATGGGAAGACGGCGGCTGGGTCTTCGAGCGGGTGACCCGGTTTACGTTTCTGCCGGGCAAGGAGGCGGAAGTGATCCAGCTTCAGACGAACCGGATGGTGGTGACGGATTTCCCCGAAACGCCGGCGCATTTGAGGAGCGAAGTGAAGATCAGCCGATTCCTGGGCAGTGCGAAGAAATCGAGGCAGGTCCAACTGTCGTTGAAGGAGATTCTGAACTACCGGGAGCTGCATCGGCAATTGTCGCCTCGGTTCGATGCTTTGCTGCGGACCTGGTTTCACGATCGGCTCGCCTCACCCTGGACGTGCCTGGTGGTGGTCTTGATCGCGATTCCCGCAGGGGCAGGTTCCGGGCGGAGGAACGTGTTCGGCGGGGTGGCGGCGACGGTGTTCCTGGCGTTCGCCTTTTTTGTGCTCAAGGAATTCAGCCTGGCCCTGGGTTCCGGAGGGTACGTGGCGCCCTGGCTGTCGGCGTGGGCCCCGAACCTGGTGTTCGGCTCGGCCGGTTTGATGGCCCTGTCGCGGGTTCGTTGACGAAAAATCTGGAGAGACGCATCGTGGAACCACACGAACCACCCGCACCGGAAGGATCGGAGTCATGCCTGAGCTGTCCGTGGCGGACGGAGCTCAATCGTGCAGCCCTGGCGGTGCACGGATCTCTGGAACCACGCGACGCGCTTCACCGTTTGGTGGCGGAGGCGGTGCGCCTGGCGCGGGCGACGAGCGGATCGCTCGTGTTGCGAAATCCCAACTCGAACCTTCTCGAGATCGAGGCGGCGACGGGGCTTCCCCGGGAAGCGACGATCTTCCGTCTGCCCATTGGCAAGGGGGTGACGGGCTGGGTGGCGCTTCATAGGGCACCGGCCCGGGTCGGGAATGTCCTGAACGATCCGCGGTACGTGATGCTGCGTCCCGAAGTCCGATCGGAACTGGCGGTTCCGGTGCTGTTGGATGGCGAGGTCAGCGGCGTGTTGAACGTCGATTCGGAGCAGGAGCAAGCGTTCACCGCGGGGCACGAGGCGATGCTGGTGGAGTTGGCGGAACACGCGGCCGTGGTGATTCGAAACACCTGGCTGTTCGAACAGGCGCGTCGGCGGACGGCGTTGGCCACCTCGCTGGTGAGCATCGCGAGGATGATCAACACGGCGATCGGTCTGGAGGAACTGCTGAAGCTGGTGACGCGGGAGGCGGTGCAGCTCACTGGGGCGAAACTGAGTTCGGTGGTGATGATCGGGGAGGACCCGGAATCCTTGGAGGTGCGGGCGAGCCACGGGGCGGGCCCCGATTATCTGGGGCGGGGATCGCTGCGGATTCAGGATAGCCTGGTAGGGGTGGTGATCCGGCGACGGAAACCGCTCCAGGTGGAAGACGTACGTTCCTCAAGGCTGTACCAGAGTACGGAAGTCGCCCGGCGGGAGGGGTTGGTCTCGTTACTGAGTGTGCCCCTGATGCTTGGCGACGAGGCGCTGGGTGCCTTGAACGTTTACACGGGCGAGTTGCACACGTTTTCCAACGAGGAAATCCAGACACTGGGGGCGTTGGCGGAGCTGTGTGCGATGGCCCTGGAACGGGCGCGCATGTCGGATCGGATGGGGTCGGCGGAGGAACAATTGCGGCAGAGCGACAAGCTGTGCGCACTGGGGCTTCTGGCGGCGGAAGTGGCCCACGAGATCCGGAACCCCCTCACGGTGATGAAGATGTTGTTCCATTCGATGGACCTTCAGTTTCCGGCCGGCGATCCGAGGGCGGAAGATGCGCGGCTGATGGCGACCAAGATGGATCACCTGAATCGCATTGTGGAGCAGGTGCTGGATTTTGCCCGTCATGCGGAGCCCCGGCTGGATTGGGTGACGGTGGGCAGCCTGCTGGACGATCTGCGGCTGTTGACGCGGCACAAACTTCGGGCGCAGAGCGTGGAACTGGCGATCGAAGTGGAGCCGGGATCGGACCGGTTGCGCGCGGATTCCGTACAATTGGAACAGGCATTTCTAAACGTGATCCTGAATGCGGCGGAGGCGATGCCGGAGGGGGGGAAGCTTACCATTCGATGTCAGGCGGACGAAGGCGGCGAGAATGCCGGCTGCCGGATCACGTTCATGGACACGGGGCCTGGGTTGGCGGCACCGATCTCCATGGCGCCAGGCGGTATCCTGTTCGGGACGACGAAGCGCCGGGGGACGGGCCTGGGATTGGCGATCGTGAATCGCGTGGTGGAAACCCACCGTGGGCGGATGGACCTGCGGTCGGAGCCGGGGCTGGGGACGACGGTGGAGATCCATTTGCCGCGGGATCCTTCCGGCTAAGAAAGATTCGGGGCGGGACTCCAGCTGTCGGGACGATTGAAAAGAGGACGGTGCGGGCGTAGCCTTCGATCGATGTTGTATGACCGCGACTACATGCGGAGCGGGGGAGGGCCCGACTTTCGGTCACCCGTGGTGCTTCTACTGATCGGGTTGGTGACCCTGTTTTTCGTCGAGTGCGTCCTGCGGGTGTATGGACAAAACGGGTCGCTCGCGGACTGGTTTGCGCTGAGCAAGGCGGGAATGGCCCGGCACCAGTACTACCGGCTGCTGACCTTCCAGTTCCTGCATGAAGCTCCCTGGCCGTGGCATATCCTGATGAACGGTATCGGGCTTTGGTTTTTTGGGAGAACCGTTCTGGAATCCCAGGGTTCGCGGCGCTTCTGGGTGTTGTACCTGCTGGCGGGGACGGCGGGGGGGTTGCTGGACTGGGCCTGTCAGGTGGGTCACCCGCGGTACGCCCTGTCGGGGGGGACGATCGGTGCCTCCGGGAATATCATGGGATTGGCGGGGGCGTTCTGTTTGCTGCATCCGGGGAAGGACATCGTGTTCTTCTTTTACGTGATCCCGGTGCGGATTAGGGCCATGACAATGTTCTGGCTGCTGTTTGGGTTCAGTTTGTTCGGGGTGCTGTTTCCGTTCGGCGGCGTTTCGCATGCGGCGCATCTCGGCGGTTTGCTGGCCGGGGTGGTGTTCGCCAAGCTGGTGACCGATGACCGGGCCGGGGAATGGCTGCGTCGCCTGAAACGCGAGCAACCGGAACGGCCGCCGGAAGTGCCTGTGGCGGCAAAGTATCACGCCATGGCGCCGGCGCGGCCGGTGAGTGCGGACGGCGAACCCCTTTCGACGGACGAATACATTCGGCGGGAGGTGGACCCGATTCTCGACAAGATCCTCGCCCACGGACCACAGAGTTTGACTGAGAAGGAGCGTCGAATTCTGGAGCAGGCTCCGAAGCGACTGCGAAAGAGCTGAGTTTGACTGCTGGCGGGTGGCAATCGGTGGGCCATGGTGGTTAGGATCACCCGGTGATTACGCGCTATTCGCGGCCCGCGATGCGGGGCATTTGGACGGACGAGAACAAACTTCGGATCTGGTTGGAGATTGAGTTGCTGGCGAGCGAGGCCTTGGAACGGGGCGGAATCGTGCCTGCCCAAGATCTGGCCAAGCTGAAAGCCGGGGTGGAGGGTTGGAAAACGGACCTGCCGGGATTGGTGGCACGGCAGCGGGAACTGGAAATGACCCTGAACCACGACGTGATCGGGTTCACGACCGCTGTTGCCGAGCGAATCAATGACCCGGCGAGTCGTTGGCTGCATTTCGGACTGACTTCGAGCGACGTGGTCGACACCGCCTTCGGGGTGCAGCTCGTGCAAAGCGCGGACATTCTCATCGCCGACGTGCGTGCGGTACGCGAGGTGATTGGGCGACGCGCGATCGAGCATGCGTGGACGCCCTGCATAGGTCGGAGTCACGGCATCCATGCGGAACCCACCACCTTCGGCCTGAAGCTCGCCTTGATGTACGACGAGTTAGGGCGGGCCCTGAAGCGGTTGGAAGCGGTCCGGCAATCGGTGGCGGTCGGGAAGTTGAGTGGCGCGGTGGGGACCAGCGCGCATCTGGGACCCGAGGTGGAGGCCCAGGTCTGCGAAAAATTGGGCCTGCGACCCGCGCCGATCGCGACACAGGTGGTTCAGCGGGACATTCACGCCGAGTTCATGTCGGTGCTGGCATTGACGGGTGCGAGCATCGAGCGGTGGGCGGTGGAGTTTCGTCACTTGCAGCGAACGGAGGTCCTCGAAACCGAGGAGCCGTTCACCAAGGGGCAGAAGGGAAGCAGCGCGATGCCGCACAAGCGGAATCCGATCACGTGGGAGCGGCTCACGGGGTTGGCCCGGGTGCTGCGGGGGAATCTGGTGGCGGCCCTGGAGAACGTGGCATTGTGGCATGAGCGGGATATCAGCCACAGCTCGGTCGAGCGGATCATCTTCCCCGATTCCTGCACCTTGCTCGACTACATGTTCGGCCTGCTGACCCGGATGATGGAGGGTTTGAACGTGTATCCGGAGAACATGCGGCGGAACCTGAGTTTGAGCCTGGGCATGTGGAACAGCCAGACGGTGCTTCTGGCCCTGATCCGCAAGGGGCTGAGCCGGGAGGCCGCCTACGAACTCGTCCAACGCAATGCCATGCAGACCTGGGCGGTGAAACACGCAGGGCGGGATGATGCCGATTTTCTCGTCCAACTTGCGACCGATTCAGAGGTGACCCGACATTTCGCGCCGGGCGAATTGGAGGCGCTCTGTTCCGTCGACTTCCACCTCAAGCAAGTGGCCGCCCGCTTTCGGGCGGTGGGGCTTGAGGCGCCGGTAAAGCCGGCGTGACGAGAGGGAGGCGGTTGGTGAAGGACCCATCGTCTTGATTCATGCATAGGCGACGGGCTCTCTTCCGTATTGGCGGAAGTGGCGCCGGGAGGCAGAGTGGTTGCCACCTCATGAAGTCGCCTGCGCACCTCGCCGCTGTTTCCGTTCTTCTCTTGCTTGGGACCGCCGACGGATCCGTGGCGGCGGATCCGGGCGGGTTTCAGCCGCTGTTCAACGGGAGGGACCTGTCGGGGTGGGTCAACGTCAACTGCGCGCCGGGGACTTGGACGGCGACCAACGGGCTGATTTTTTGCACCGGTGCACCGATTGGAGAGCTAAGGACGACACGGATGTACCAGAACTTTGTGCTCGAACTGGAATGGCGTCACCTGAAGCCCCAAGGGAATGCCGGGGTGTTTGTGTGGGCCGACGCGTTGACGGCCCGGGGCGAACCCTTCATTCGAGGGATTGAAGTGCAGGTTCTCGACGGTCGAGAAGGAGCCGGCCATACCTCGGACGGTGACATTTTTCCGATCCATGGTGCGCGCATGGTGCCTGTGAACGGCCGAGGCGGGGACCGGGCATTTCCGACGGAGAAACGGATGAAGCCGTCGCCGGAGTGGAATCACTACCGGATCGAATGTTTGGATGGGGCAATCGCCCTGGCGGTGAATGGCAAGGTCGTGACGCGTGGTACGGAGGCTTCTCCGCGAAAGGGGTACATCTGTCTGGAATCCGAGGGTTCCCCGGTCGAGTTCAGGAATCTTCGAATCCAGGAACTCCCGGTGAAGGAAGCCGTCGCGCCGGAACACATCGCCAATCCGGACGAGGGTTTTCTGGCCCTCTACAACGGCCTGGATTTCACGGGGTGGCGTACCGATCCGGGCGTGATGAAGACTTGGCGGGCGAGCGATTGGACCCTGGAATCCGACGGCCCGGAGGCTGGACGGCCGCTGGTGATGGCTGAAGACCACGGCGACGGGGTCTGGGTGATCGACTGGCGGTGGAGCGACGCCAAGCGCGGCGGGGATTGGCGGTCCATCCTGCGGCCGAGGGGGTTGGACCTGACGACGGTACTCACGCGGATACCGGCTGGAGTGGAACAGCCGGTGGGCCGATGGAACCGCGGCCTGTTTCGCCTGCGGGGCAACCGTCTGACCGTGGAAGTCAACGGCAAGGCTTTGGGGGAAGGCTTTGAAGTGACAGGACTGCCTGCCACAGGTGCGACGCTTATCAGGGCACCGCATGCCCCAATCCAGATCGCAAACCTGTTCTTTAAGAGATTAGACTAGGGCCCGCTGGGAGGGCGGCCTAACAGGAAGGAATACTGCGCTCCCCTACTCTTCGTCGAATTTCCGGACGGTGATGAGTTCGTCCAAGGCGCGGAGGGCGTCATCGGCGTCCTCGCCGGCGGCTTCGATTCGGAGCCGGCTTCCCGGTCCTGCGGCGAGCATCATCAAGCCCATGATGCTCTTGCCGTTGATGCGTTCGCCATCCTTTTCCAGGGTGATCTCGCTGTGAAAACGGCTGGCGACGCGAACGAACATGGCTGCGGGTCTAGCATGAATTCCGAGACGGTTGACGACAACCAGGTCTCGGCTTGCGACGGGAGAGGGGGTATTGGCACTTCGAACCAGCATCCGGGGCGGGAGGCTGCCGTTCAAGGGGTCTAAACGCCAGACAATAGTTGGGGCACCAAGGCACCGCGACCCCGTCGCACCCGGGGTGAGAACCGGCGCCAGCGGGGGGATAAAGGCTTGGCGCCGGGTCAAACCTCGGTCCAGTAGCGTTCGGTGATGACTTTGGATTCGGTGAAGAAATCGATCACGGCGCGTCCCTGGGCCTTGATCTGGGAAAATTGGGAAGCCTTCATCCCGCCGAAGGGCATGTGGGCGACCGGGGCAGGGATGCCGACGTTGACGCCGATCATCCCGCAATCGACTTCGAGCTTAAAACGGCGGACCCAGTATCCGTTTTGGGAGTAGATGGACGCTCCGTTGCCATAGGCGTGACCATTCAGTATAGCGACAGCGTCGTCGAACGAGGCAGCACGGAGGACGACCACGACTGGGCCAAAAATTTCAGTGCGGTGGATGGCCATGCCGGGTTTCACGTTCGTGAAGATTGTGGGTCCGATGAAGTGCCCCTTCTCGGCGCCGGCGACCTGAACCGCGCGACCATCCAGGACCAGGCGAGCCCCCTCCCGGATCCCGGTATCGATCATCTCGTGGACAAACGCGAGGGCTTTGGCGGAGATGACCGGCCCCATGAGCATGGGTTCCTCGGCGACGGCGGGATCGAGTGGATTTCCGACGATGACACGGCGGGCGGCATCGACGAGGCGCTGGCAGACGGCGTCGTAGGTGTCATCGCCCACAGCGACGATGGCGGATGCGGCCATGCAGCGTTGTCCGGCGCAGCCGAAGCAGGACGAGAGGAGATTGCGCACCACTTCGTCGACCCGGGCATCGGGCATGACGACGAGGTGATTTTTGGCTCCGCCCATGGCTTGGAACCGTTTTCGGTTGCGGGTGCACCGTTCCGCGACGGCCTGGCAGGTACGGGTGGAACCGACGAGGGAGATTCCTTTGACCTGGGGATGATCCATGAGGGCCTCACCCACGACCCTGTCGCCATGGACCAGGTTGAAGACGCCGGGGGGAAGGTTGGTTTGGGCGATCAGACGTCCAATGCGCTGCAGGGTGAGAGGCGTCTGCTCGGACGGCTTCAGCACGTAGGTATTGCCGGCGGCGATCGCGTAGGGAAGGAACCAGAACGGCACCATGCCCGGGAAGTTGAACGGTGCGATCATGCCGAAGACGCCGATGGGCAGCCGAAGGACCTCACCATCAATACCATCGGAGGCGCCGATGAGTTTGGCGCCTTGTTGAAGAATCGGCATCCCACAGGCGACCTCGCAATTCTCGACGAGGCGTTTGACTTCGGCCCGTGCGTCGGTGAGCGATTTGCCGTTCTCCTCGGTGATGGATCGAGCGAGTTCCTCCTCGTTCTTCCGAAGGTGTTCGAGCAGGGCAAACAGGTAGTGGGCGCGGCGGGAAACCGGCGTTCGGCTCCAGGCGGGGAAGGCGGCAGCGGCGGCTTCGATGGCGCGTTGGGTTTCTGCGGCCGTGGAGAGGGGCACATTGCCGATTATGGCGCCAGTGCTGGGATTTTCGACAGGCAGCAGTCCGGAGTGATCCGCGTCGACCCATTGGCCGGCGATGTAGTTCTGGAGAGGTCGGAGGTCCATGGATGGGATGCGCTGGCTTCGTGAGAGATCGACTTGTTTGCCGACCAACCTGCTCGTCGCGGCCGGAGGCGGGCAAGGGCAAACCTACTGATCGCGTGGTGCGCCACTTCCCGAGCCAGGCGCGGTGGCCGCCGGGTCCAATTCCAGCAGCCGGGCCTCGACCCGTTCGATGGAGTTTCGGAAGCGTTCGGGATGATTGCGGGAGGCAGCTCGGTAGGCGGCAAGAGCTCCCCGAAGGGACTGGGTCGCTTCGGGCAGTCGGCGTTCCTCGCGTTGGAGCATGCCAAGATTGTTCAGGGTATCGCCAAGGTCAGCGGTGTACGTCACGGGCTGGTCTTGAGCGAGTTGACGGTAGATCGCGAGCGCTTCGGTATAAGCGGCACGGGCGCATGCCAGTTGCTTTTGGCGATGTTCGAGCAATCCCAGGTTGAAGAGGGTTCGGGCAAGGTCCACGCAGCATGGAGAGGGGCAGTACTTGGTTTGAAGCCTCTGAGCGCCAAGAGCTTGTTCGAAGAGAAGTCGGGCGTCATCGGTCTTTCCTCCGAGACTGGAGAGGATGCCGAGGTTGCTGCGCAGGGCAGCCACCATCGGGCTGTAGGCCATGGGAAACGCCTTTTCGAGCGGCAATAAGACTTCGAGGGCTTCACCAAAAGAGGCCCGGGCGGAGGGGACCCGGCCAAGGTCCATGTCGAGTGTGGCGAGATCGTTCAGGGTGCCAGCGACTTCCGGGAGATGCCTGCTGGCTGCGTTGGTGCTGGAACCTCGGTAGAGGGCCAAGGCTTCCAGCCACACCTTCTGCGCTTCATCCCATCGATCCTGGTCGCGGTGAATATGTCCGGAGGCGACCAGAGTTGCCGCGATAAGTTCCGGCCGACTTGACGCGCGCGCGAGGGCCACAGCGCGCTGAAACGCCTGGAGCGAAACCTCGTACTGTTGGGCACCCTGCTCGAAAAGCGCCAAGCCCAGCCACGCGGAATGGCTAGCGGGTGCCTCGCTGGTGGCAACGTGGTAGGCGGTCCGGGCTTCCGGAAAACGACATTGGGTGGTCAGAATCCGGGCTTTCAGCAGGCAGGCCTCGACGAACTGGGCGGCGCCGGATTCGGTGGTGCGAGGCCATTCGAGGAGTCCGGGACCGGCGAGCAAACCCAGGGAATCGGCAATCTGCCCTTCCAGGAAAAGGTTCAACGCCGAACGATAGACCGTTGACATGGCTGCCTCTGGAACGTTCGCGAACTGTACCGCCATCGTTCCCGAGGCACGTAGGGCGAGGTCCCGATCACGCTCGGAGAAGTTCTGAGTCGAGGGTCCCACATTTGCAGGCGTGTTGCTGGGCGCGAGGCGCGCCCGTTCCAGCGTCGCCACCCAGCAGGCGCTTCGATAAAACCGCCGGGTCATTTCGTCGCGGATTGGCTCTTGAGTCAGGACGATGGTTGGAGCCGTCGCCGTTTCATCCGCGAGAAGCGTGACGTCAAGTTGGGTCGAGTTGACCGGCACGTACCCGGGAAGAACGATTTCCAAGCGAATGCGCTCCCCTGCTTTTGCTCGGGGAATCGTTAACGCAAATCGTCCCAATCCATCCGTGGGAGCGTCGCCGGCACCTTGCGCGCGAATGACAACCCGGGAGAGGGGCGGGCCATCCAATTCGTCGGAGACGACGACACCACGGAGGGTCGCTGCTCGCGCGGAGCCCAGAATGAGGGCTGGAAGAACTCCAAGGATTAACAGCCGTTTCATGTTTTTAAGCGATTGATAGTGAATGGGTTCGGACTAAATATAAGCTCGGTTTAGAAAAGTGGAACGTTCCGGGTTGGAAGTCGCCCAACCTTTCACCTCCAGCCTCGGGATCGCGCACGGCGGCGAAGCTCGCAAGATGTCCGGGCTGTGACAGTTCACGTCCGTTTGGGCTTCTCCGCGAGGCGGATGCGGGCAGCAAAGGCTCCATCCACCTTGTCGTCAATGGGATGCAACTGGCGTGTGGCTTCGATCGTCGTGCCGGGATGATTCGCCAGGATCGTTTGGAGACAGAGCTCGTTCTCCTCGGGTTCGACGCTGCACGTGCTGTAGACGATGCGTCCTCCGGGGCGCAGTTGGCGAAGTGCTTGCGCAAACAGGTCCAGTTGCCGGGCTTTGCAGCGGTTGAGTGCATCCGGCGTCAGGCGCCAGCGCGCATCAATCCGGCGTCGCAGGACTCCCGTATTGGAACAGGGGGCGTCGAGCAGCACGGCGTCAAAGGGTCCCTCTGCACGCGGATCATCAGGCCCGACGACAGTGACATCGGCGGCCAGGCGATGGCAGTTTTCCTGAAGGCGCTGACGACGGCGCGGGTCGTTTTCCGAGGCGATGACGACGCCGTCGTTGTCGATGCGTTGCGCGATGAAGGTAGCCTTACCCCCTGGGGCGGCGCAGAAATCCAGGATTTCCTCGCCCGGTTGGGGATCGAGAAGGGAGACGGCCATGAGCGTACTGGGGTCCTGAACGTAGAACCACCCGTCGGTGAAGGACTTCAGCTTGGTGAGGGGGGGGTGGCGACGCAGTTGGAAGACGAGGTTCTCGGGAGTCCAATCGAAACGGGCGAAGGCATAGTCGACCCCTTCGTCCCGCCAGGTGGCGATGAGTTTGGCAGGGTCGGCTTTGAGCGTGTTGACGCGGGCGAACACGGCGGCGGGGGAGTTATTCCAGGCGAGGAAGGCCTGGACTTGTTCCGGGGTGCGTTGGGTGGACCAACGTTGGACCAGCCATTTGGGGTGGGACCAGCCGATGGCAGGATCGATCGTCTTGAGTTGGGTCAATTCGGCGCGGGTGGCATCGGAATCGCGAAGGTAATTTCGAAGGAGCGCATTGACGAAGCCGGTTTGGGCGCCGAGATCAAACGTTCGGGCGACTTCAACGGTGGCGTGGACGGCGGCGTGGTCGGGAATACGATCGAGCCAGAAGAGTTGGTACAAGCCGACGTAGAGGACGGCTCGCAGGGCGGGGACAGGAGCCTCCCGGGTGCGGCGCTCGATCAGCCAGTCGAGGGTGGTACGCCAGCGGACACAGCCGTAGCACAGTTCTTGGACGAGGGCTCGGTCGGGTGGATTGAGTCGGGCCGAGGCCGATTCACGGTCGACAAGGTCTTCAATAAACGCGGTGCTACCGGCATGTCGTGTCAGAATACGAACGGCAATTTCTCTTGGTTTTTGCAGGACCACGCCAGATGTTTGCGGATACGGTGCTTACGGGCGAGAAAGTATGAGAGACGAACTGGAAAGACTTGTGGCCATCGGAAAACTGGAACGTCGGCACGTTGAACCGCTGGTTGCGCTTCACGCGGCGGGCTACTGCGTCCATCGGGCTTGGGGTTGCGGAAAGATTATTGGTGTGGACGCCGTGGTGGCGCGGTTGACGATTGATTTTGCAGGGAAAGCCGGACACGGGATGGACCTCTCTTTCGCGGCGGATTCGTTGAAGCCGATTCCGGAAGGCCACATACTCGCCCGAAAGCTTACTAATCTGGAATCGTTGCATCGACTCGCAGCGACGAACCATCTCGAGTTGGTGCGGATCGTTCTCAATAGCTTCAATGGACGCGCGACATTGGATCAAGTTCAGCAAGCGCTCGTGCCGGACGTCATCCGTGATGACTGGAAGAAGTGGTGGGAACTGGCGAAGCGCGCTCTGCGGAAGGACGGACATTTCCAGGTCCCGGTGAAGAAAACGGACCCGATTCTCCTGATGGAAGAGGAGATTGGCGCCCAGGACCGACTGCTCGCCGACGTGCGAATCGCGAAGGGTTTGAAGGCACGCGTGGTTGCCGTCTACGAATTGCTGAAGGGTGTCGAAGACCTCTCGGATCGGGTCGCAGCGGGGACGGAAGCCATTTTGGCGCTGAACACGGAGATTGTCAGCCACCTGAAGACGATGCCTGGCTTGTCGTTGGAGGGCGTGCTCGCCCGAGACGATGTGCGAGCCGCGACGGGTGCGCCGCCGATCGCAGGTGAATTGGGGACCGCGGAAGTCTGGGCGGCGGGGCCAGGGCTTCTCTCGGTGTTGGGTGAAGCGGCCGCTCCCAAGCACAGCCGCGTTCTGGATTCGTATCGAGCCGAACGTCCCAACGACTGGGCGGATTCGGTTCTCAGCCTCATGAACGATGCCCCCGCGAAGGTGGTCTCGGAAATGACGGACCTGCTCATCCGGGCGGATCGCTTTCAACAACTGAAGGACAAACTGGTTCGACTCGTGAGCCAGCATGCCGCCAGCAGCGATCTTCTCCTTTGGCTCGCGCGTGAGCGTTCGGACGCCTACGTCGATGTGCTTGGCCCGGAAGTCTTCCGAGCCATGATGTCCGCGATCGAGCGGGACCAGTTCCTCGAGAAAAAGACGAACAAACTCCGGGACTATATCCTGAACGACCAGGAATTGATCGTGGAACTGATTTCGTCGGCGGACATCGACGTGATCAAGGACCTGACTCGGACCCTTCAACTGTCGCCCAGTTTCGACGACATGGACAAGCGGTCGCTTCTGGCGAGGATCGTGAAGGCGTATCCGGCAGTGCAGTCGTTGATTTCGGCGGAGCACGTTAAGCAGGACACCAATCTCTTGGTGACCTGGTCGAGTTTGGCGCGTCGAAAGAAGGAGTATCAGGAACTGGTGGAGAAGAAGGTTCCGGCGAACGCCCGTGACATCGCCCTGGCTCGGAGCTATGGCGACCTCCGCGAGAACCACGAGTACAAAGCAGCCAAAGAGTCCCAAAAAGTCCTGATGCGCCGCAAAGGGGAGCTCGAACGGGACTTGGGTCGCGCGCGAGGGACAGATTTTGCGAACCCCAAGACGGACGTCGTGAGTCCCGGTTGCCGGGTGGGCGTGTTGGAGTTGGAGCGCAATCATCCGGAAGTGTTCAACATTCTCGGGGCCTGGGATTTTGATCTCGAGAAGGGCATCATCAGCTATCTCAGCCCCATCGCGCAGAACATGCTGAACAAGGCGGTGGGCGAGGAAGTGGAGTTTGAGTTCGACGGGGTGCAGAGCCGGTATCGTATCCAGAGTATTGAGGCTGCACCGTCCCATCTGATTCCCAAAATCGAGGCACCCGAAGATGAAGAGTTGACCGAGGCTGCGTCCGCGCCGCTTGCGGACCCCGCGACGCCGGCCTGAGGTGGAGGAGAGGTGGTGAGTCAGGCTTGAGCTTGCTCGACGCCCGTGGGCTCTTGGTTCCATCGTAGCGTCGCAGCGTTCGAGCGGATTGTCCCCTGGGTCGTCTATGAACCCGATCACGACGGAGCAGGTGCTTCAGAGCCTTAACTGGCGCTACGCGACCAAGGCTTTCGATCCCTCCCGGGATATTCCGCTGAAGACCTGGGACGGTTTGGAGGAAGCCTTGGTGCTGACGCCGTCGTCGTTCGGGCTTCAACCCTGGCGATTCCTGGTGCTGGAGGATCGGGCGCTTCGAGAACGACTGTTGGCTCACGCCTGGGGACAGCGACAGGTGTCTGAGGCTTCCCGCTTGGTGGTGTTCTGCATTCGTCTGAATCTCGGATCATCGGACATTGACGCCTATTTGGACCGCATCCGCGAGGTGCGGGGAACACCGGTGGAGCGGTTGGCCGGTTTTCGGAAGATGATGGTCAGTTCACTGGTCGAGGGCGGGCTCCGTCCCATGATCAACGAGTGGGCGACGCGCCAGGTCTATATTGCCCTTGGGAACTTCATGACGGCTGCGGCGCTCGTCGGGGTGGATACCTGCCCGCTGGAAGGCTTCGAATCGGCGAAGTTTGACGAAATCCTGGACCTTCCCGGGCGTGGTTGGGCCAGCGTGGTTTGCTGCGCTGCGGGCTATCGAATGCCCGAGGACCGACATGGATGCCTGCCGAAGGTTCGTTTCCGCAGGGAGGATGTGGTCGAACGTCGGTGACGTGCACCACAGGATCGATGGGTCAGGGGCGGGTGGGTGGGTTCGACTTCGGTTTCGGCTTGGGGGACAAAGCCGGTTTGGGCGGCTGGGGTTCGGCATACAGCAGGTACGGTCGTCGGAGTTTTCGGAATGCCGCTTCGCTGGATTTCCAGGAGTCAACGATCTCCCGGGCGCTGCGGCCGCTTTGCAGGGCTTTTCGGGTTTTCTCCGAACCGGTGACTTTGTCGAACATGTCCCACGATTTGCCGCGAAGCATGGCCCTCTTGAAGAGGTCCTGGCCGGTGGTCTTTCGAATCGCCTCCAACGCGTAGAAGTTGACGGCGGCGAGGGGTGCGGTGGTGGGATGGGTGAATCGCAGTCGCACCCCGCGGAATTCAGCGCCATCCGCGGGACTCCGATTAAAATCGAATACGAGTGGTTCGAACGCAATGCCCGGGAGCTTGTAGCTGTTGAGCTGACGCGAGAATCGGGGCGGATCGATCCAGGGAGCTCCGATGATCCGGAAGGAGTGCGGCGTACCCGTGCCCAGATTCAGACCTCCAATTTCACCGAGCACTCCGGTCGCGACGAGGTAGAGCGGGGTGTCGCCGCGCGGGACATTGGGGGAACTCGGAATCCAGGTCAGCTTGGTGTCGTTCCAGGTCATGGTGCGGGACCAACCTCGGAGGGGGACGACGGTGAGGGCGCAGCGGCCTCGAATCCAACCTTCGCCCTGTATCATCCGGGCGAGTTCACCCGGAGTCAGTCCGTACACATACGGCATCGGCCAGTGTCCGACGAACGACTTGAATCGGGGATCGAGTCCAGGGCCTTCCACCCGCTGTCCGCCTAGGGGATTGGGTCGGTCGAGGACCACAACCGCGACACCGTTGCTCGCGCAGGCCTCCATGGCCAGGCCAAGAGAACTGATATAGGTGTAACTGCGACAGCCGGTGTCCTGGAAATCGTAGACCAGAACGTCGATGTCCTGGAGCATCCGAGCGGTGGGCCGTCGTACGGGGCCTGGCCCGTAGAGCGAGTAGATGGGAAGCCCGGTGGGACCGTGGACGGAATCCCGGACTTCGACTCCAGCACGAGCCCTGCCGTCGAAGCCATGCTCGGCGCCAAAGAGGGCGACCAGCTTCACGCCGGGCGCTCCCCGCAGCACTTTCCACGTCGGCTCCCCGCGCCGATTGATTCCTGTGGGATTGCTGAACAGCCCCACCCGTTTGCCCCGCAAGGTGGCGAACTTCTCGGATTCCAGGACGTCGATGCCGGTGAGGACCTGGGCCTGGGCTGGCAGGGCAAGGACGCAGACCCAGGCCATCCAAAGGCTATGAAACCAACTCATCAACCGAGCTGGGCTGACGGTGCGGGGGAGGCGACGGCCAATGGAAATCACGGCGGGGTTGCGACGACGGGTTTGACCAGTGTCGGATCGATGGGAGGCCATCGTTCACCGTTGGCGAAGCGGATCGATTCGACTTCGATTCGGACCTCCTTGGTGAACCGGGGCACGAAAAACGCCTGGATGGTGAACTGGTTCGTGGTCATGGCGGGCACGATGTTGGTGGATTCGGAGTGGACGGTGATCCAACGGCCCAGTCGAAGCCCGCGGTCATTAAAGTAGGAGAGAGCGAGTCTCGCTTCCCGGATGGCCAGGTTGCCGGTGTTGCGTCCTTGCGCGAGTACGGAACGCATCTGGTTGGGATTGGCTTCGCCGAGGCGGAGGGTGTCGATGGCCAGCGGCGAGGTTCCGTTATCCAGGGCGGGAGGAATAGTAGGGAGGGTGGGCGGCGACTCGGAAACAGTGCGGTTCTCGACCGCGGCGGACGGCTGAGGTTCCGGCTGATTGAGGCTGGCTGGCCGTGATGCGGATGACGCCAACCGGTATGGATCCACCGAGGGAGGAGGCGGGGAAGGGGCATCCGGAGCGGTTGGGGGTCGTTCGTCCGGAGCGGCCTGGGCCTGCTGGATGGCGATTTGAAGTTCAGAATTCTCAGCAAGTTCCTGGGCCATGCTTCGGAGATGGTTCGTCAGGACTAAAGAACCAATGCCCGCCATGCAAAGGGAGCCGAGCAGCACGAAAGCGGGTTTTCGGGCGATGCCCCAGTATTTGATGATGAAGGCGAGGGCGACGAAGGGGCCGACAAAGGGGATGAAGGCGGTGACGATCAGGGCGATGCCCCAGCTTTGTTGGCCATTTTTGAAGGCGATGGTGATCAGCCAGATCCAAGCAACTAGGGAAGCCATGCTGGCCAGGGCGAGAACGACGACGGCGAAGGTCATGCGAGGTGGTGGTGACGAAACCGAGATAAGGGCAGCCTGACCCGTGCGGCAAGTGCGGTGTTGTGGGCGCACCTCACTTTTTTCGAGGAGGGAGGGGGGAGGCGAGTTGAGCGGGGTCAGTTTGTTGGCGAAGGGAGGAGGCTTGGCGTGAGAAAAGAGGTTGGGACTGCTTGAAGGGACAAGGATAAGGCTGTTTTCAGCGTTTTT